>VYKN01000025.1_pt1 | contig 74377 bp, 52 predicted proteins | sample 5114581 | NCBI WGS metagenome assembly VYKN01 (sample SAMN12291810, study PRJNA351875) | freshwater metagenome | isolation source: freshwater lake | place: USA: Michigan, Baker Lake | collected 2011-08-08
GGAGGTGTTAGAACATCCGGCAATGAAAACTGTGCTCGCTATTTTACGAAGGACCCAAACCCCAAGAAATATATTGATAAAATAGCGAGCACAGTTTTCATTGCCGGATGTTCTAACACCTCCGGAACATACTATAAAAATGGTTGGCAAAATGGAACCGGACGTATAAATATAGCGGACATTGATGGTGACGGTAAATTGAATGCATCCTTCGTTTCTGGTAAGTTTCTGTATGCACTGGATGAGAATTGGCAATTCAAATGGAAAGTAGTTGTTAATGAGGAAACTTCCGGGTATACCGGTTGTACCGTATATGACTTTAATGGCGATGGTTCTTCGGAGATTGTTTATCGCGATGAACAATTCTTATACATCATCAATGGTAAGGATGGCTCGATCAACACGCAGCAGCAGTGTATTGCGCGCACCAATGTAGAGTATCCCATCGTTGCCGATATCAATGGTGACGGTTCTACGGAACTGTGTGTAACCTGCGGATTTGATGATAAACTGGCGTGGAGTAACTTTTGTAATCTGTCGTATTCGGTCAATTCGCATGTGCGTGTTTTTCAATCGGCCAAAGAGCCTTGGGTGCCAAGCCGAAGACTATGGAATCAGCATGCGTACTTTAACGTTAACGTCAACGATGATCTTACAATTCCTAAAGTAGTTCAAAAACACAATGCTAAATTTAACACAGGTACGTGCGGAGATAACCGAGCCTTAAATACTTTCTTAAATCAAACTCCATTTTTAGATGATGGCGGGTGCATAGCCAATCCGGCTCCGAGACTAGTCAATGTGAAGTCGAGTTTGTTGGTGGTTCCACCTACCTGCCCCGACAAGAATTTTACCGTCACACTTGGGATTAAAAATGAAGGCTCCATCAGCGTGAATGCCGATGTGCCCGTTACGTTTTACAAAGGCAATCCCAAAGTAGCCGGATCGGTTAAGTTAAATACCACCAACATTAATTTGAATCTGAATAAAGGAGAACAAAAAGTTTTTCCGAACATAACAGTAACAGGTACCGGAGGCGCTTTTCGATTGTATATTTCATTGAATGATCCGGGCACATTAATACCGCCGATCGTATTAAATCAATCCAATACACCCATCGTTCAATGTTCGTACGACAGTGCAATCTCCTACGCCATCACACCCAAATCCATTCATCTGACAGCCCTTAAAATAGCGGATGATATTTGGTGTAACAATCTAACCACGCCAGTCAGTCATAATGGTGCGGCACGCGCATTTGTAGATTCGGGTGGGATAAAGGACTCTGTTAATTATGATTTTTTCTGGTACGATGGAGTAGTGGCGGGTACACAAAAATTTAAGGGAACTACCTATACAAAGTTAGGACCCGGAACCTACAAAGTATTTGCACGGCACAAAGTGGCTGGTTGTAATTCAGATACCGCCACGGTGCTCATTAATCAAATCGCAAAAGCACCATTGAATGTGGCCATCGTAGTCGATAAGCCGAATACCAGTTGTGGTATACCCAACGGCCAGTTTCATGCGGTGGTAAACAATGGCGACCCTGTCAACAACTATACTTTTAAGTGGTACGAAGGAAATGATTTTGTCACATCGCCAGAAATTGCAACAGGACACATTGCCTCCAATCTGAAAGGAGGAAAGACATATACCGTTTTAGTAACTGATAACTTTTCGGGATGCGAGGTTGTAGCATCATTGGCCGTTCCGGATGTGACCAGCGCACCGGTGGTGTCTGCATCTGCCACTAAAAACGCAAAATGTTCTCCGCCCAACTCAGGTGAGGTATCAGCTACCGTCAACGGCGTTACCATTGGTTATAACTTTGACTGGTACAACGGTGTAAGTGTAAAGCCTGTAGCGGATAATACACCGGCCGGTTCTTCTGTCTATAGCGATATTCCTGCTGGATCGTATACCGTGGTGGCTACAGAAATAGCTTCGGGATGTAAGTCTTTGCCTCTGACGATCAACGTGAACGCGCCACCTTCATTTAGTGTTACAGCTTCTCCGCTTACCCCGCAAACAAATTGTAGCCCGGCCATTCCCAATGGCTCGGTCACAGCAGATGTGGGTGGTGTGACTGCCGGATTTACATTTGATTGGTTTAAGGGACAGGGCACCAATCCCGCGAATGCAGTGGCTGGACCGACTAGCCTGGCTGCAGGTATCTATACAGTAAAGGCGACGAACAATTTGTCAGGATGTTCAGCCACCGCAGAGACTACCGTTGTACAAAATACCATTCTACCGATTGTAACGCTGACTCCCTTACCAAACGCAGTGTGTGATATCCTTAAAGCTACCAGCCAGTATACTGGTTCCGTTACGGCAGCCATCACTTACAATGGCGTGGCGGTAACAGACTTTACGCCGTTTAAACTGGAATGGCACAAAGGGTCTCTCGTGACAGACCCGGCAACAGGCACTAACTCTCAGCTATTAAGTCAGGTGCAGGAAGGAGACTACACTTTGTTGGTTACCAAAATCAGCGAGAGTTGCGTGGCTGCTCCTGTAACAGCTACGGTTACAAAGACACCGCCGGTGTTGGTATTGAATACCGCACAATCCCCATCCCATAATTGCAATGCAGGGCCTGCAGGTAACGATGGTTCCGCAGAAGTAATCGACATCAATGGTGTGAGTGTGGCTGCAACCACGAACTATTCGTATCAGTGGTTTAATGGAATAGGTATGGTCACTAAATTAAATGGTGAAACCAACCCCAAGCTTCAAAATCAGAAGGGAGGCACTACGAGCAATTTCACGGTTCTGGTGACTGATAAAACAACGGGTTGTGAGAATACCGCTACGGTGTTAATTGGCGATGCCCAAAAGCTTCCGGTACTTACCTTAAAGACAACGCCCAACACGATGTGCGATGCGCTGAAAGTAAATGGCACTGCATCACAGGATGTATTAACGGATGATAACGCACTACCCACAGATACTTACACCTTTACATGGACCGACACCAACGGAAACCCATCGGCAACAACTGCATCTACACTCATCAACCAAAAAGGAGGTAATTGCACCGCCATTGTAAGAAACAATCGGTTGGGCTGTAGCTCGAATCCGGTGACCATTCAAATTAAAGATGATCTTACGTTGCCTAATATTGATCACGTTGCCACACCATCTACCAATTGTGCAGGCGCACCGGATAATGGTGTACTTACAGCCAGTGTAACTAATGGCAAAGTAGGGGAGACCTTCAGCTTTCAATGGTTTACAGTTACACCATTAGCGAGCATTGCCAACACTGCTACAGCAAATAATTTGGCTGGCGGTAAAGATTATCAGGCAACTGTAACTAATAATGTAACGGGCTGTGCCAACAATAAAGTTGTAACGCTTACCGATAGCAAAGAGCTACCCACATTGACCCTCACTGCCCAACCTACAACCATTTGCGATGCCACTATAGCCACTAGCGGAGCATTTGATGGACAAGTATCCGCAGATATTGTTACGGTTGGAAATTATGCCTCTAGTGTTCCTGCTGATTTTAACTATAAATGGAATACAGATACATCTCCCGTGGTGGGAAAGAGCCTGTTGCCAAATGTAGATGTAGGGACATACACCATTTTTGTAGAACACATTGCTACCAAGTGTACATCCACCATTTATAGTGCGCAGGTTAAAAATTCAACAAAGCTTCCAACGATCATTACCGATCAACAAGGATCCACCAATTGCGCAGGTGGTGTGGCAGATGGAGTAGCAAAAGTAACCAACGTGATTCCTAACGGAAAACATTACAATTACAGATGGTTTGATGGAGATGCTGCAATGGGAACTCCTGCCATCGAGACATTAAGCACAACTCTTACATCCAATGATTATTCGGGCGTTCTGGGTGGGTTGAATGGTGCCGCATTACGTCAATACACGGTGGAGGTAACGATCCTTGAAACCGGTTGTAAGAATACTGAAGTCATAGGTGTAGACGATGATAGCCAGCCACCTCTGCTAGGGGCTCTGGTGCCAACAGACAATACGAATTGTAATGCTTCAAAAAATGGAGCCGCCACTGTCAGTACGCTTACATACCGCGGGATAACTGTTAATCCCATCAACTATTCAGATTATGATTTTGTGTGGACAGGGACAGGAACACAAGGACCGCCGCAAACCTTTACCGGTTTAGCCGCCGGTGATTATACACTTACGGCAAAGAATAAAAAATCACTATGTATTTCCAATCCGGTAAGTGTCACCATCAAAGACAATCTATTTATTCCCAAGATTGACGTTGCCACCATCGATCAAACGTCCTGCAATCCATTAAACCCCAACGGGTCCGTATCGGCCTCCATTGATGAGACCTCCATTGGTGGGGTTGCGGGAGTTATAGCGGGTTATTCTTTTAAGTGGGATGATCTGATCAAACCGGCAACTGTTTCTGTGGCTACCTTCAACAATCTGAAAGGAAATCAAAACTACACAATCACAGCTACCCGCACTTCAACAGGTTGTTCGAATACGCAAGTCATTTTCTTGAATGAAACCATCACGTTCCCTACAGTGACAGTAGCTGTTACTGATCTTACACTTTGTGCTCCCGTTAATGGCCAACTCGTGGCAACACCAAACCCTGCTGCCACTTATAACTTCTTCTGGTATAAGGGCAGCGATGCGATCGATGAGAATGCCGTTATAGCCGGTGCAGATCCTGCTGCAACTACTGCTACCTATGCTGGCCTCATACCGGGCGATTACACGCTTGTTATTCAAAACACAACCACAAAATGCAAATCCTCACAGGTCATTAAAACGGTGAAAGATTTATCACCTAAAATTAATCCGGTTGCACAAAACACCATTTTGCCCGCAGATTGTAATACCAACGGTGGTGAAATGGATGGAGCCGTTCAAAGCTTTAATACTAATTTCACAGCTGCTACTGGTTCCACTACGATCACTGTCACACTGCCTTTCGCTATACCTGATGATTCAAAAGTATTGATCAGCCGGGATGCTGCACTTCAGCTACCTGTACCGCTGCGCGAGAATAACGTCTATTTTATCAAGAAAGTAACGGCAACTACTTACCAACTTTCGCTTACAGCGGGAGGCGCTCCCATTTCCTTTACATCCAATGGCAATGGGGTAGTTGGTGACTTTGTCGTTTCGGAGGCCATCAGTTATAGCTATAAGTGGTTTGATGGGGTGCCATCGCCAACCAACGTAGGGCAGGGTGCTATTAATTATCTCACCAATCCACCAATCTATTCAAGCGCAGCGCTTGGATCAGCAAGTAAACTATCCAATTTAAAGACGGGTATTTACACAGTGGAAGTAACAGACTTAGCTACTGGCTGCAAAAATTTCCATACACAATCGCTGCCATTCATAGGTTCGCATGCGGTGTTAAAGATTACGAAGACCAACTCAACTATTTGTTCTCCAGGGTTTGCCACTGGCAATGGATCTATTGAAATTCAAATTGAGAGTCCGGCATCGGCTCCTCCCGGAACAAATCAAAGTGATTATGAAATCACCTTAAAGAAAGGAGCCACGACAACGGTTCCTACGTTTAAAGGGCCTGCAAACCTTTTGCCGTTCTATGTTGCCAATGGTATTTTGGCTCCTGCCTCTTATGTAGTAGAGGTAAAAGAAACATACTCTACTTTCAATTGCGTTATTGCACAAGACGTGATCATTGATTCAGATGCCTTTGCGCCTGTTGTGTCTTTGAGTGGACCTATTTTGCCGAACACGGCCTGTATCGCAGCCGGTGCTGATGGTAGAATCGATATTCTCGTAGAAAAGGATTCGAAAGATATTACAGTGGCAACTACCTATACAATTGATTTTAATCCCGATCCGAATGCAGCGTTTCCATTGGTGAATCAACCTGTCGGTAATTATTCTGCCTTGAACTTAACAGCCAATACCTATTCAGTTAATATAACTGATTCTAATAATTGCTTTACTCAGAAATCATACACGGTAATCGATAGCCCGGTTAAATCGGAGTTAACAGCAACTGATCTTGTATTAACTGATGCGGAGTTTTGCGATGTAAATCTTGAAACCAGCGCCAAAGCAGTAGTCACCCAAGTGAAACTTATTGGCGGGGGTGCCGAAAACATCAACGACTATCAGTTTGATTGGTTTATCAATGCAACACTCGCCACAAACATCTTATCTTCTGTAGGCAACAACACGGCCACAAAAGGAGGTGAGGAGTTATCCAATGTTGGCGCTCCATTCCCTTCTCAGAAAGTAACCAATCAGGATTATTGGCTAACGGTAACGAAAAAGACGGATGCCAGTGGTACAGGTGGCATTGGCTGTGTAAGCCCTCCATTAAAATTCCAAATTGACGCGAACAAGATTAATCCGCAGATTGTACTCACTCCCGCCGGAGACCCGTCTTGCAATACTATCGTTTCTCAGGGCAGCATTACAGTAGATGTTACCACCGCTTCCGGGCCCGGATCAGGTGTTGGAAAATTATACGATTATGTGTGGAATCCCACGGGTGCAGCGGGTCAACCAGCGAATTCCATTAACCAGTCTGGAATAGCTGATTTGTACACCGGTATCAATGATGGTACTTACACCCTCACCGCTACAAACAAGACAACCGGATGTGTGGCCACGTTATCAACCACCGTTGTTAAAGATGCGCCACCTGTATTTACAGTAGATGCAACCGAAACCAACCTGACCAATTGCGTGGGAACCGGTTATTTATTCAACGGAAAGATTGATGCAGTACAAGTGTTTGTGAATGGCCTTGCAGGAACAGTTTCTGATTTTGATTATATCTGGTTCAAGTCAGATTTATTGCCCGCCTCAAAAGTATTGGACGGTGAAGATGTTTTGGTAGTAGTGGATAATGAGTTGACGGAGACAACCTATCCGGCGATATCGCCCGAAAAATATTTTGTAAAAGCCAAGCGGAAAGCAGGCGGTGCGGGTATTGGGTGTGAATCTGCGCCATTGCGAAAAGATATTCTGGATGATACGGTGTTACCGCAGATTGCAGTCAGTTCCACATCCAATGATGCGTGTCCAAATCCTTTATTAGCACCGATATGGAATGGTTCTTTAAAAGTAGAAGCAGGCACGCCGGGTTTTTCGGCTGGCACTTTGTATGATTTTGCATGGACATTAAAACCAGGTACTGCGGGTATTATAGCTACGGATGCTTCAAATACAGCCAGTGTTGCGCCTGTGACACCATCGTTGTTATCACTCGCCACCTACACATCACCGGGTTCAGACCAGATTGCACCTGGTCCATACGAAGTTCAGGTTCAAAATAAAACGAATGGCTGTATAGCTAAGGCTATGGTAACCGTAACCCAAAAAACGGTGCCGATCGCTGTTGAGGCGGATTCAATTCCGAATACGCATTGCACCGTGGACAATGGCGCTATTCAGGTTACCGATGTTCGGATAGGAGCGGCTGCGGCAGCCTTAACGGATTTTAGTTATAGCTGGACTGGACTTGGTGGCCCTTATGCTACGCAAAACTTGGCGAGTTTAAAGGCTGGCAGCTATACGGTTATTGCGACGAAAACCAATGCAACAACTAGCCGCACCGCTTATGGTTGTTCGAGTGCACCACTCACCGTTTCAGTTACCGACCAAACGGTGTCGCCTACTGTAAATGCTACCTCTGTTGCCAACACGGCGTGTGATACAAATTTTGATGGTCAGATTACAGTACTCTCGACCACATCTTCCACACAACCGGCGGTGGCAGGTGCCAATTATGATTTTACATGGACCGCTCCGGGTGGTTCGGTAATCTCAAATCGATTGAACATTGCAAGCCCGTATGTACCATTGGCGGGCGATCTCATTGGCCCAGGCATATACACTGTGCAAGTCACCAATGTTGCGAATCAATGCAAAGTTTCGGCTTCAATCAACGTATTATCCGCACCCGTTGTAGTTGAAATCCTATCCGCTACCAAGAAAGACAAGTTAATTTGTAATCCGGATGGTGAGGTTAAAGTAGTAGATGTTGCCGTAGATGGTACGGTAGATTCTAATCACGCAAACTTTACATTCGATTGGTACCGAACCTCTGCGTTACCGCCCACTATTCTGAGTGGGCCAAACGATTTGCTCGACAAGGCTTCGTATGCCATCATTGATGCAGATTCCTATTTCGTAGTGGCAAAACGAAATGGCGGAATTGCCAAAGGTTCCGGCTGTTCATCTGCGCCTTATCGAAAGGACATAGCCGATCTGCATGTAAATCCGATTATTGCAGCAGAAACCCAGAGCCCGGATTTCAGTTGTGCCGGCACAAATGGATCCGGACAAATTCAGATTAATGAGCCAACTAATAACTACACGTTTTCGTGGTTCGCCGGCAACTCGGCTACGGGTGCTTCCTTTGCAACGGGTAAGTTAGTGAATGGATTGCAGAGCGGCATCTACACCGTTCAGGCCCGCGACATTGTCAGTAATTGCGTTTCCGTTAAGCAATATTCCATTCAACGTAATCCGGCTATTGTTTCAATCGGCCCGGGTATCAACACAGTGCCAGCCAACATTTGCGATGCCACAACCGGAATTGCAAACAATGGATCGGCAAGCGTTATTTCAATCATAGAGAATGGAGTATCGATGCCATTGCTCTCTTACAGTTATGTCTGGAAAGATTCCTTAAATAATACATTGTCTGCAGGACCATCAAGTTCCGTGGGTGGTCTTGTGCCAGGCCATTATTTTGGAAACGCGACCAACTCAACATCTCAATGCTTTGTTGATTACGATTTTACCATCGATGATAGTACGATTGGATCAACAAAGGTCTCTCTGGGTTCATTTACGCAACCCCAGCGATGCATTACGCCTATAGATGGCGATTTAACTGCAGTTGCCAGCGGAACTGGTGCCGCATATTCCTTTGAATGGTTTAGCGGCGATCTGCGACCCAATCCGACCGGAGTTGTTTTGTCAAACGCGGCTACCTTATCTAATATTAATGTTCCACGCCCGCAATCATCTGCAACCTTTACCGTGAAGGTGACCAATGCAAGCAATAATTGTGTTGCGGTAGATGCCTACTCAGTTCCGGTTATTGAAAATAAGATTGTAATTTCCGCGTCCACATCACCGCTCACATTTTGTGCACCCAATAACGGAAGTGCACTGGCTACTGTAGTCAATAAAGATGCGCCTATCAATGGCTTTAACTTCCGATGGAGCATTGGTACAATTACAAAGCCAACTCCTGACTTTACAACCAGTGTTGTTGAGCAATTGGCCAATGGCGATTACACGGTGGAAGCCATCGACAAGACAGATAATTTGTGCGTGAGTAATCCGGTAACTGTTACCGTAACTAAAGAACAAATTTTGCCGGTTGTGTCGGCCCGCGTGTTGCAAAACCTAACGGTATGTGATACAATTCGATTTACTCCGGATGGCGTTGCTAGTGCCGATGTCGCAAGCGACGTAACGCATTACACATTTGATTGGTACAAAGGCACTACCACCACGGGCACAATTTATTATACAGGTTCAGTGGTTTCTGAATTAGTGGCGGATAATTATACGGTATTGGCAACCGATATTTTTACGCAGTGCACTGCTACCGCTACAATTAAGGTGCAAGAAAATCTGGCGGTTGTACCCGATCCGACAATTGTAAAAATCTCTGACATTACCAGTTGCATTGCAGACAACGGTGAACTTTCTGTTTCCGTAGATGGAATAATTAAAGATTATATTTTTGATTGGGCCAATGGTGCCAACGCTCCTCCTCCCATTAATCATACCGGAGATGTTTATTCGAATTTGAGTGTTGGAAAATATACCGTAGTTGCAACGAGTCAAATTAACGGATGCAAGTCGAAGCCAAAAACCGAATCCATTAAGAAAGATCAGAAGTTTCCGAAAATTGATTTCTTGATTCAGAGCGCTTCGTGTTCAGAGGACAATGGATTCATTACCATTTTAGTGCAAGACGATATTTCCATCGATACCATTCGTTGGCTAAAAGATGGTGCCGTGATTGAAGCAGGCCCTAACTTGCAGAATGTTGTGTCTGGCAACTATCAAGTATCGATCCTTACAACAGAAGGGTGCGAAGTAATTCAAGATGTATTTCTGCCAGCTGACATTCAGCCATTCAATGGTGTTTCAAGAACTGATGATGGTAACAACGACTATTTCGCTATTGACTGTATTGAGAATTTCCCGAACAATCATGTGGAGGTGTATAACCGAGCGGGAACAAAAGTTTACGAGGCCAACGGGTATAACAATTTGGATGTGATTTTTGAAGGTAAGTCCAATCAGGGTATTAGTATCATGGGTACAAGTCTGCCGGCCGGAACGTACTACTACGTTATTTCGAAAGGAGATGGCTCTAATCGTTTGGCAGGTTATTTGGAATTGGTAGATTAAGGATGCAGTGAATTCATAAAATAATTCAGTCAGTGCCTGTCATATGGCACTGACATTAAAAAAAGTTGTGATGAGATTTCGAATTGTATTGATCATTTTCTTCAGCAGCCTGTCCATTGGTGTCAAGGCGCAACTGTACCCGGTATTCTCGCAATACTACTTCAATGAGTTAATGATCAATCCGGCTTTCGCCGGAGCGCACGTGCAGTTCAGTGCCACGGCCACGTACCGAAGTCAATGGATCAACTTTCCGGGTGCGCCTAAAACTTTTTCATTTACTGCGCACAGTTCATTCTTCAAAGGCAAGGTAGGGCTGGGGCTGATGGTGAATGAAGACAGAATAGGCAGCTACGCCAATCAAGATGTTACCTTGAGCTACGCATATAAAATTAAATTCCCGAAAGCCACTTTATCATTCGGTATTCAAGGTATGTTGTACATGATCAATGCCGATTTCAGTGCGCTCACACTCAAACAGCCCGATCCGCAGTTTGTTCCTTACAATGAAATTATGCCCAATGTAGGAGCGGGCCTGTATTACAACCGCAAGAATTTCTTTGCTGGATTCTCGGCTCCGTATCTGATCAACACCAAATTTACATCGTCGGGCTTGCAAACTTCCGCTACCGGATTAGAGCAATTCCGAAATTATTTTCTGCGCTCTGGGGGGATCTTTAAGCTGACGCGGAATGGAAACATCAAAGCAAACCCATCTATTTTGGTGCGCTTTCAGGAAGGACAACCCATCTCAACGGACTTGAATAACTCATTCATTTTTTATGATGTATTCAGCGCCGGAATTTCATACCGTAGCGGCGATGCCATCATTTCCATGGTCAGTCTCAAGCTATCCGAAAAGTTGTACTTCAACTATTCGTTTGATTTCACATCTTCCGGTTTGGCGCCCTTTTCCACTGGCACCCAAGAGATCATGATCAACTATCGCGCAAAGATTACCTCGGCACATAAAAATCTGGGTTGCCCCACCTACCACAACTACCGCGAGTAATGCCTTCTCACCAGGCGTGATTATTGGCTATTCCTGATTACCTTTGACGGCTTAATCAATTACGCGCTTTTTGTGAATTTTTCGGCTCAGCTCAATCAAATCAAGGCCATTGGTGCTGTATCTCAGGCTGCAGATCATCTGCATGTGCAGGCTTTTGTAGTCGGTGGATTCGTGCGCGATTTGATCCTCAACCGGCCTAGCAAGGATATTGATTTCGTTTGTGTGGGCAGCGGTATTGAATTGGCTCAGGCTACCGCCATCAAGTTGGGCGAGCGACAAGTAACCGTTTTTAAAAACTTTGGCACAGCCAACATCCGGCATTTCGATTTTGATTTGGAGTTTGTAGGTGCCCGCAAAGAGTCGTATCGCAGCGATTCGCGCAAGCCCATTGTAGAAGATGGCACGCTCGAAGATGATCAGCTACGCAGAGATTTTACCATCAATGCCATGGCCATTTGCGTCAATGCGGATCGTTTTGGCGAGTTGGTAGATCCATTTGGCGGGGTACAACACCTCAGCGAAAAGCTGATCAAAACACCATTGGATTCGGACATTACATTTTCTGACGACCCTTTGCGCATGATGCGCGCGATCCGTTTTGCATCTCAACTTAATTTTGATATTGAAGCCGATACGTTTGAAGCCATTGACCGAAACAAAGACCGGATCAAAATTGTATCCATGGAACGCATTACGGACGAGTTGAATAAAATCATCTTGTCACCGATTCCTTCCTATGGATTTAAGTTGCTCTTTCAAAGCGGGCTACTCAAATTGTTTTTCCCGGAGATGGTAGCACTACACGGAGTGGAGTATCAGGATAACAAAGCACATAAAGATAACTTCTACCACACGTTGCAGGTGCTTGATAATGTGTCGAAAGTTTCAAACGACTTGTGGCTGCGATGGGCTGCCATACTGCATGACATTGCCAAGCCGGCTACCAAACGATTTGATAAAGAAGTAGGGTGGACCTTCCACGGGCATGAAGACAAAGGTGCCCGGATGGTGCCAGGCATTTTCCGCCGCTTAAAGTTGCCCATGAACGAGAAAATGGACTTTGTGCAAAAGTTGGTGCGATTGCATTTGCGCCCTATCGCTTTGGTTAAGGAAGTTACTGACTCGGCCGTACGCCGACTGCTTTTTGAGGCAGGCAATGATTCAGAGGCACTGATGATGCTGTGCCGGGCCGACATCACCTCCAAAAACAGCGAAAAGGTGGTGAAGTACTTGAAGAATTTTGAAAAGGTGCAACAAAAAATGATTGAAGTAGAGGCTAATGATCAGGTGCGCAATTTTCAGCCACCGGTTACAGGCGATGAAATCATGGCTATTTTCAATATTCCTCCCGGAAGGATCATCGGAGATATTAAAGATCAGATAAAAGAGGCTATTTTAGAGGGCTCAATTCAGAATAACCGCGAACAGGCTTTTGAATTGATGCTTCGTTTAGCAAACGAAAAAGGACTAAAACAAAAAGTAAATCCATAACCAATTTTCCATTTTATGAGAATCCGTAGTTTCATTTTTATTGTATGTGCAATGGTAGTTACCACCGGCTTTGCGCAAAAGAAGAAAAAGAAAGAAGAACCGCGCGCCATGGAGCCTGTAGCTGCCACACAACCTGCTGCGGAAGTGAAGAAACCCGAACCGGTAGCAAAGGATACATTACCAAAAGTAAGCCCGCTAACGCAACACTTTGCACGTAAATACGCTACCGCAGTGCAATGGAATGATTTTGATGTAGCCAAAGATGCTTTGTACGACCTGATCATCGAAAACCCCCTGAATGACTCGCTCATTTTTGATTTAGCATTGTTCTATTACCAAAATCAAAAGTCCGCTTCTGCTGTGTTGGTGGCCAACGAACTGCTGGCCCGCAATCCGAAGAACTTAGGCGCGTTGGAAATTGCTGCCGGCGGCTACGAAGCGCTAGGTGTGTTAGACAAATCGCTTCAAAGCCACGAAAGCCTGTACCTGATGACGAATAATGTGGCCACCCTATACAAAATGGCTTTTCTGCAATATCGCTTAAAGCGCTACAAAGAGAGCTTAACCTCTGCCGACATCATTTTGGGCCACAAGGAAATTGAAACCATGAAGGCATCGTATACAAGTGCCGATAACAAAACAAAAGAGTATCCGATCAAAGTGGCGGTCATCAACCTGAAGGGTATGATTGCGCTGGACCAAGGCGATAAGGCAGGAGCGAAGAAGTTGTTTGAAGCAGTATTGGCCATCGCACCTGATTTTGTGTTGGCAAAAGAAAACCTGGCCAAGACCAAGCCTGCTGCAAAATAGCAGCAAGTAAAAAGCACGCACTTTCTGTTGCGGCGCGTGCAACCTTTGGGGGCAGGGCAGGTCTTTGTAACTGAATGACGATTCCTTGGAGCAACCGGTGTTACATGTTCATCAGGAGCTGATTGATCGATGTCGGCAGCACGATCGAAGAGCCTATTATGAAGTGTACAAACTGTATCATCGCAGTATGTACAATACCGCTTTGCGCATCACGCGCGATGAGGAGGCAGCACAGGATGTGATGCAGGAGGCTTTTATCAGTGCCTTTGAAAATTTGGCATCGTACCGTGGCGATTCAGCTTTCGGTGCGTGGCTCAAACGCATTGTGGCCAACAAAGCCATTACCTATTTGGGGAAACGCAAAATGGAACGTTTACCCGACGATGAGCGGTGGGATGTCAAAGAAGAAGAGGCGGTCGATATCTTTGAAGGGTTTCCATTTACGGTTGAGAAAGTGCGGTCGGCCATTTATGAACTGCCGGATGGATACAGAAGCGTACTATCGTTGTACTTGTTGGAAGGATATGATCATGGCGAGATAGCTGAGATCATGGGCATCACAGAGTCTACGTCTAAGTCGCAGTTCAACCGCTCGAAAAAGAAGTTGAAAGAGTTACTGGAGGCAAAAAAAGGATAGATCAAATTAGAGCATCTGACCGATGAAAGATTCACTTCAGGAGTTTGTAGATCAAAATCGCGAAGCGTTTGATGATCGTTCGCCCAAGCGATCTGCCTGGAATGCGATTGAGTCGCGGTTGCCGTCGAACCCCCATTCACTTTGGAATTCCGTCTCGTTGTGGCGCTCAGCCGCCATCGTGTTATTAGGTCTTACGGCTTTTCTGGCTGTTAAGGAAAATATCAATCCTGCCAAAAAAGAAACCGCCCGCATCAAAGGCGATTTTCGCGATTTAGAAGTTTTTTATAGTGACCAGATTCTTCAAAAGAAAGAACTTGTTAATCAGTATCAGCTGGAAACCGGGCTCACCGAAGATGAAGTCACCCAGAATATTCAAAAGCTGGAAGCCATGTATCTGGTGCTGAAAGATGAAATGGAAAAGCGCCCATCGCAAGATGTAAAAGATGCGCTGGTGTTAAACTTATTGGTTCGTATTGATTTGCTGAATCAGCAGTTGAACAAACTGGACAAGGTCGAATCGGCACCTGAAAAAACGCCTTCCAGTATCTAGTATTCCGAATACAATTCAAACGTTTCTTTCGCCGAATCGAAGAGTTTCCCCTCTTCACACTTCAATACCCTTGCCGGAAACTTCTTGATCAATCCATAGCTGTGTGTGGCCATCAGAATAGCAGTTCCGCTCTTATTGATTTGCTGAAAGATTTTCATAATACCGTGCGATACTTCCGGGTCGAGATTACCGGTGGGTTCATCGGCCACTAAAATCACCGGCTCGTTGATCAATGCACGGGCTATCACCACACGCTGTTGCTCACCACCGGAAAGTTGATGCGGATATTTTTTCTCAACAGCACCCAAGCCTACTTGCATCAGCACTTCGGCCAACCGGTTTTTCATGCGGGCATTGTCTTTCCAGCCTGTAGCTTTCATCACAAAAAGTAAGTTTTCACCTACAGTGCGATCCGCAAGCAATTGAAAATCCTGAAAGATGATGCCTACTTTTCGGCGAAGCATGGGCACTTGGTTGCTTTTGATGCCACGAATGGTAAAGCCGGCGATGCTGATATCGCCCTGACGCAAGGGCAAATCGGCATACAACGTTTTGAGAAGCGATGACTTACCCGATCCTGTCCGGCCAATGATAAAGACAAATTCGCCTTTGTCCATTTCAAAGCTGATGTCATTCAAAACGGTGTTCTGATCTTGAAAGATGCTGGCTTCTTTGACACGCAAAACAGGATCGGTAGAAAACATAAGTGATGTTGTATTAACTGATTACCCGTTTGCTTTCTTGTGATCAGCCAGGAATTTTTCCAAGCCACTGTCTGTCAACGGATGTTTGAGTAGCGCCATAATTACGTTGAGTGGACACGTGGCCACATCGGCACCAATCTCAGCACATTTGATTAAGTGAATGGTATGTCGAATGCTGGCAGCTAAGATTTCTGTTTCATATCCGTAGTTATTGTAGATCAACCGAATCTGAGCAATCAAGTCGAGACCATCTTGTGAAATATCATCCAATCGTCCAATGAATGGCGAAACATAACTCGCACCTGCTTTCGCGGTAAGCAATGCTTGACCGGGTGAGAAAACCAATGTGCAATTGGTGCGGATGCCTTCGCTCGTGAACTTTTTAATGGCTTTGATACCGTCTTTGATCATAGGTACCTTAACCACAATCTTATCATCAATTTTGGCCAGTTCTTTTCCTTCTTTAATGATGCCCTCAAAATCGGTGGCAATTACTTCAGCACTTACGTTATTGTCTACAATATTGCAGATGGCTTTATAGTGAGCCATTACCTTTTCTTTGCCGGCAATGCCTTCTTTGGCCATTAATGAGGGGTTGGTGGTTACGCCATCCAAAACACCTAAGTCGTAGGCTTCTTTGATTTCGTTGAGGTTGGCGGTATCAATAAAGAATTTCATAAGTTGATTTTTTTAATTGTTTTAGGGGGATGGCTCAAAAATTTGAGAATACTCATTATTCTATTCCGTTTAGCAATTTGATGCGAAATTAGGTAATTCATTCATTATCTCAACAAACAAGATCAAAGAAGCGATTGTCGGAAAACCGATTGGTGGTAGGTTTTATTTTGTTTACGCACTTCTGTTTTCTAATTTAGAACATTGGAATTTAACACAGTGCTAGTTTTTGGCATTATTAATTAACTTGTAATAATGGTTTCTAGGGAATTATCGTTTTTTGTAGTCATACTCTTATTTAATATTTTCTCCTTTTGTCAGTCACCAAGCCGAAGTAAATCATTGCCGGAAAATGAAAAGACCAAGAGCGGTGGAAGTGAAATAAAAAAAGCAGAGGTGAGACCATTTAGTAAAGAAGGTAGCAGCAAAGATTCTGTTCCAAACTATGGACAACGGAATAACGAAATAGGCCCTGATGACATCCGTGTGTTTGCAACAGTGATTGCGATACATGCACCAGGCAATGCTACATCACCTTGTGATCAATATGCTTGTGAGGCCGAGATATTGATTGACGGCATTGTGCAACGCGGAAGAACTTATGCAGGCGGAATTGAATCGGGGCAAAAGCTGATTGTGTATTTTTCAATGACTTTAGAGAATAGCGCAAAAGTATTTCCAGGTCAAGATATCAAGCAATTTCCAGGGCTGAAGGAGGGAGACCGATTTCAGGCGGATATTAGCGGTGGCGTGCTTTTGGATGATTTGGCTGCCAACTCCCCAACTATACTTACTTACGAATTGATACATTAGTTTTCTTGACGTTGTCTCCATTTCACAAATCCAAATAATAACCATTCAACTCAACCCAAGCGTATGATTAAAACAATTACGAATCAATTTTTTAGGATTTTGTTGGTGTTGCTGATAAGCGCACTTCCAAGCCTCCTGATGGCTCAGCAAGATGGCCAGAGCCAGAAGGTTAAAAAGAAGGTAAGCCCTAGCACCGAAGAAATGGCGCAAGGCATTGACCAGGGCACTCGATATAATGTAAAGAAGGTTCTTCAGGCGAATGACCCTAATTCGAAATTTTCAGGCAGAAATGACAATCCTGAATTAAGGGCACAATTTGAACTGGAACGATTGAAAGATCCTGCAACCGGAGAAATTCCAGAGGGTATCAGACAGAAAGAGCTAGCCTATGTGAACTCGGCCGGCTCTCGTTTGCAAGAAACGGTAGTCCTGCCGCTTGGCAAAGAAGATGAAACCGGAATAGTTACGGGCACTCCAGGCGACCAACTGAGCCCGTTTACAAATCGAGGACCCTTTAATGTAGGCGGTAGAACCCGAGCGCTTGCAATTGATATCAATGATGAGAACCGGATTCTGGCGGGTGGTGTATCGGGTGGAATGTGGCTATCTACCAACCAAGGCACATCATGGCAGCGTGTAAGTCCGTTGGATCAGAACCCGACTGTAACAGCAGTAGTGCAAGATAAACGGGTTGGTTTTCAAAATACATGGTATTATTCTACCGGAGAGGCTTCGGGTGCGTCACAAGCGGGCCGAAATGGCTCTGCATCATTTCGAGGCAACGGTATATTCAAATCTACCGACAATGGCACTACTTGGGCACCCTTGCCGGCAACTGTTACAAATACACCACAAAGTACTTTTACAACAGATCATTTTAAGTTTGTCGCCTCAATGGCAATAGATCCTGTTAATGGTGATTTATATGTCGCATCTTTTGCCGGTATACTTCGATCACAAGATGGCGGTACATCATTTCAAATGGTGTTACCGGTAGCCAATCTCGAAACGATCAGGCAATTGGAAGTATTGATAACCCCGGGCCGCGTAATGTATGCAGCAATACCGAGGCATTCAATAACAGCCGCAGGGCCTGGAAATGCCGGTGTTTACCGTTCCACCACAGGCAATGTCAATGAATGGACAAACGTTACACCGCCAGGCTTTCCGGTGGCAGCAACAACCAATGGAAGAATTACTTTGGGCTATGCTCCTTCAAACGAGAACATTCTGTACGCATTTGTTTCTGGAACATCTAGCTTGCCTGTTGGGCATGATTTATGGAAGTATACATATCTGACAGGAAATGGCTCGGGAGCTGATGGCACGTGGGAGAACAGATCGGCAAATTTACCAAATATTGGTGGTAGCGTAGGTAACCTATCAACACAAGGTGGCTATGATCAATATGTGAAGGTGCACCCTAATAATGAAAACATGATTTTTGTTGCGGGTACCAATTTGTATCGATCCTCAGATGGGTTCGCCAGTACTACGAACACATCCTGGATTGCAGGTTATAGTACGTTGAACAATGTAAGTCTTTACCCCAACCACCACCCCGATCAGCACAGTATCGTTTTCTTTCCATCGAATCCTAACAAGGTGTTAACTGGACATGACGGTGGATTGAGTTTAACAAACGACATCACCACTTCGCTTGGTCAATTTCCGGTGTCTTGGACTAGTTTAAACAATGGGTACCTGACTACTCAGGTATACTCTTTGTCTGTAGGGCCGGGTAATTTGATCATGGCAGGGTTTCAGGATAATTCCACATGGGCCACTGCCTCGACAGCCTCCAACAGCACATGGGTGGATCAATTCAGTGGAGACGGAACCGGAAATGCCATTAATAAAAATGGAACATTGCGCTACGTTTCTGCTCAAAATGGAGTTGTTTTCCGGCTAGCTTATACAGATGCAAATGACGTGACACCCAATTCATTTACGAATATTTCTCCTATTCGCGGTTCATTATTTGTGACTCAATTTGAGTTAGACCCCAATAACGATAAACTGATGTATTACCTTGGAGCGAACACAGTTTGGAGGGCTAATAATGTAACTACTGCAACCGTTACGGGTGGATGGAATAACTTAACCAACACCACTTCTACACAGGTACTGTCAGCAATAGGGGTTTCAACCAGTCCGGCCAATGTTGTATACGTGGGAAGTTCCAGTGGTAGAGTTTTCCGCCTCGATAATGCCAATGTCGGTAACCCAGTCTATAATGATGTTTTTACCGGAAAGGGCCTTCCTGTTGGTAACGTATCATCTATTGCAGTTGATCCGAACAACGCCATGCGTGCAATTTTGGTGTTTTCAAACTATAGTATAAAGAGCCTATGGCTCACGGAAAATGGTGGGGTAAGTTGGACAGACATTAGCGGCAACCTAGAACAAAACCCCGATGGAACAGGCAATGGCCCCTCTACCCGCTGGGCCACGGTGGTTGGAAACAATGATGCCTATTTGGTAGGCACTAGCACTGGGTTGTATGCCACTAAAGTATTGAATGGAACAGCAACGGTTTGGTCGCAGGTTGACCCAACTGTTTTGGGCGTATCAGTCGTGGAGCAAATGCGTGCCCGAGAAGATGGCTTGGTGGTGGTTGGTACGCATGGCAATGGCTTGTTTAGCGCATCTTTTGAAGTAACAAAACAACCCGTATTAATTAATCAACCTCTTGATAACGTATCGGTACTCAAAGGTGCCAGTCCGGTAGTGATACCCGTTGGAAATGTATTTCGATCAACAGCTGTATCGCCATTGGCAATTACGGTGAGCGTAGACGGAAATGATAATTCGGGATTGGTGGCAGCAAATGTTTCAGGTAATGACCTTACTCTGACGTTTTCGACCAACGCTACGGGCACCGCGCTGATCACCTTGAAGGGCACAGATACAAACGGTCAGTTTGCCACATCGCAATTAAACGTCGAGATTAATCCACTTATTGATACCTATCCTTTCGTTACCGATTTTGCTACCACAACCCTTCCGTTCGGTTACAAAGTGTCGGGTAATATGGATTGGTTAGTGCGCACAGGACCACCGCCAACGGCAAACACGGGTCCTAGTGGTGATCATACCCAGGCAAACGGGTCAGGTAACTATATCTATACAGAAACATCAGGATTTAGAGGTGGAGCTGTTGCGGATTTCTTTCTGCCCGCTATGGATATCAGCAGCTTAACAGCTCCTGGCTTGTCATTCTATTATCACATGTTTGGCGCTACGACTGGCCGCCTAGAAGTTTATGTGCGAAATGTTGCTACGAATACATCTACACGGGTACTACAAATCACAGGGCAGCAGCAACTGAGTAGAACCGATCCGTACAAGGAGGCCTTTATACCATTGGCACCTTATGTTTCGGTTGGAAAGATTCAAGTCTTTTTTAGAGGAGTAAGAGGAACTTTGCCCCAAGCTGATGGAAGCGATGCGGCATTTACCGGTGATATGGCCATAGACGACATAGTAGTGCAGGAAGGCTTAGCCAATGATGTGGGGGTTAGTTCCGTGCAAATGAATACCTGGCTGGTTCAATCGAGCGATGAGGTGATAACTGCCCAATTGACAAACTTCGGTACTTCTACAAAGACTGGTTTTGATGTCTCGTATCAAGTTGGTAGTGGAGCTCCGGTCGTAGAATCGTTTACAGCTACTCTTGCTCCAAACGAAACCAAACCATATGTTTTTGCAACTAAACTCAATGTATCCACTCGAGGTGTGGTTCAAGTGACTGTTTCTACGCAGTTGACCGGAGATGGTAAGGCCTCTAATAATTCGGCTGTGACTAATTCTACCGTATTGCCTGCAGCTACTTTGCCTTATAAGGATAGCTTTGAAACCAACGATGGTGGATGGACTCCCGCTGGTTCGCCCAGATCATGGGCATTGGGAGTGCCGGCTGGTGCGCAGTTGAATGCGGCATCCGATGGTACCAAAGCGTGGGTCACTAACCTAACGGGTAACTACCCAAATAATGAAAGGTCGTTTGTTTTAAGCCCCGTTTATCAAATTTCTGGCTTGGATGAGACAGATGTAACCTTGGACTTGAAATATAGAATAGAGGATGGATGGGATGGAGCCGCTCTTCAAGTTTCTACAGACGTAGGTGCCACATGGACTAATGTTGGATCTCTAAATAGTTCTCCGAATTGGTACAATAAAAATTTGGTTACTGCTAATGCTTCTACTGTTATGAGTTTTTCAGGTGGTAATGGAGATGCTTGGACTGGAGATAGTAATGGATCGAGTTATTTAACAGCAACGCACAAAATCACAGGCCTAACGGGAAAAACTACCTTATTGTTGAGGATGGTATTTGCTTCGGATGCATCTGATAATTTAGAAGGTATTGCTTTTGATAATGTGCGAGTTGGCAAGAGCCAGACGATTACCTTTGATGCCTTGCCGGAAAAGTCTTTTGGAGACCCTTCCATTAATCTAAATGCTACTGCCACTTCAAGCTTGCCAGTAAGCTATTCAAGCAGCAACCCTTCGGTAGCAACCATTAATGGAAATACCGTGACGATTGTAGGTGTCGGACAAACTACAATTACAGCTAGCCAAAGTGGTAGTTCTGTCTATTTTGCCGCGCCAGATGTGGCAAAAGTACTCACTGTAGTTAAAGCCAATCAAACAATCACCTTTGGAGCTTTGGGAAATAAAACCGTTGGCGATGCACCGTTCGACTTAACTGGTAGTGCAAGCTCAGCTTTAACAGTAAGCTATCAGAGTAGTAATCTTTCAGTTGCAACCATTACCGGAAGTACGGTCACAATTGTTGGGGCTGGGCAAACTTTGATCACCGCTAATCAAGCAGGGAATATGAATTACAACTCAGCTTCTTCTGTTGAGCAATCGCTTACTGTGAAGCAGAATCAAACGATCACTTTCGCAGCATTGCCAGACAAAACCATTGGAGATAGTCCAATCGCATTATCGGCTACAACCAGTTCGGGGTTAACCGTTGTATTCGAATCACTTAATGATAAAGCAACGATCAATGGATCGGTGTTGACGCTAGCGAAGGTGGGTTCGGCTACTGTCAGAGCCAAGCAAAATGGAAACGATGGCTACAATGCGGCACCAAATGTTGATCGCACTTTCTGTATAAACCCTGCTAAGCCTACCATTGTTTTATCTGGTGAAAATACAGAATCGCCAACGCTGACCAGTAGTGCAACATCAGGAAATCAATGGTATTTAGATGGAACAGCAATCACCGGAGCTACCAATTCAACACATGCAGCATTACTGCCTGGCGTTTATACGGTCAAGGTGATACTTGATGGATGCACCAGCCAACCGTCTTCTAATGTTGCTTTAGTAATTACAGGTGATATTCACTTGGTTAAGAACGAATTGGTAGCATTCCCGAATCCTACTTCAAATGAACTAAATCTGGTATTGGGTGGATTTGAAAGTAGAACGGTGGATCTGGCGTTAATCGATATGAATGGAAAGATAATAACCCGATTTAGTGGGCACGGTGGTGAAACAGTTAGAATGGATGTGTCACACCTAAGCGTAGGCAATTATATTGTTAAGGCTACACAAAACGCGAAACAAGCGACTGTGAAGTTTAACAAGAAATAACTAAGCAAAACCCGCAATCGCCAAAAATAAAAAAAACGCTCCATGTCAACTGATCGCTTGACATGGGGTATCACTAAGAAAATAACTTATGAAAAAATTTAACAATCCATCAAAAAGAGTTGCGAACAATTTGATATCGTTCGCTTTGTTGACTGCTCTGCTTTTTATAGCAGGCTGTGCAGACAATACACCTGAACCAGAAACTACTAGAGTTCAAAAACTGCTCATTGGCGGTGAATGGTCAGTGCAGACGGTTACCGTTAACAGTGTTGATCAAACAAATAATTTATATAAGAATTTAAAAATTACTTTTACGGACGGTAATTTTACTTCTACTGGGGGGCTACCAGTTTGGCAAGCAACGGGAACATGGAGCTTTGTTGATAATACCGCAAAGAAAATAAAGAGAGGTGATGGCGTTGAATTGACTCTTGTGGAAGTGACCAGTAAAAAATTAACGTTTACACTTCCGTGGACTAAAACTACCCTTGGCGGGCGTGTGGAATCATTGCCCGGGGAAACCAAGTTTGTAATGATCAGACCTTAAGGTTTATCGCAAGCATTAATATTTAGGCTGCTCTCACAGGGCGGCCTTTTTCATGTATTGGAAAATGGCAAATAAAAAATGGCAAACCGAACATCGCACCGCTACAACCGCCTACCCTTGCTACCTTCCGGTCCTGGGGGAGTTCAGCAGGAGCTGGTCGTGCCAGTTTGCCGTTGCAAAGATAGGATATTCACAGCAACCCCGCCAAATAAAGATTAAATTCAATCGCATTGACTTCCACGAAGCCATCTTCCTTCAAGTCATCGAATATCTCACTGTCCAACTCAAGGTTGCGTAACTCTGCTCCGTTGGCAGTTATAGTTAATTCGCTGCCGATCATGTGAATAGGATTTACTTTTACAATAATTTTTGCTCCTTCCAGTTCTTTTTTGAAATATTGGTGAACGATGTTATTGCTTTTTGCCATATGACTTTGCCGGAGAGGTTTGAAACAGAGCGATTGGTTTTACAGCGGCTAAGGTACGAAGATGAGCCGGAGATTTTCTATACGTATGCAAGCAAGATTGAGTGCACACGCTACATGAGTTGGCCCACACACCAGAGCCTGAAAGATACGCGCGCTTTTCTCAAATATGCTGTGAATGGCTGGAGGGCCGGAGTGGATTTTTCGTGGGGCATTCGCCTGAAAAACTCCCACCGATTGATCGGTAGCTGTGGCGTGATCAATGATCATGGCAAAATTCAGTTTGGCTATGTGTTAGGGCCTAATTATTGGGGACAGGGTTATGCCACCGAAGTATGTCGAAAGTTGCTGGCCATGCTGAAGACTATTCCCGAAGTTTATCGCATTAATACCTTTGTAGATATCGACAATGTGGCATCATCTAGGGTGTTGCTGAAGTGTGGTTTGGAAGAGGAGGCCGTTCTCTTGAAATGGTTTCGATTTGTCAATCAGGGTAACGAGCCCAAAGATTGTGTGCTGTACAAGTTGCCATTGTAGCTCTCTTTGAATGCGTATCAGGCTAATCTTTCCAAAGAATTTTACCGGTGCGCTTTTTTTATTTGTAACAAACAGTGTAATATTGCCCCATAATTAGAAAATACAATGGGTAGAGGTGATAAAAAATCAGCAAAAGGTAAAAGAACAATCGGATCGTTCGGTAACACCAGAAGCAGAAAGAAAATTAAGGCACGGTTAAAGCGTGTGGCAAGCGTAAAGAAATCGGCTGTAGCTGGTGCTGATGAAAAGCCAAAAGTAAAACGCGTAGTAAAAAAGAAAGACAGCGCTGAATAATGAATAATTCTCAAAACAATATGATGTGGTGGTGGCACGGTTCTGAAGTGGATCGTTGCACGGCTATGTTTTAATTGTTTGAAAAAGAATAATCAAAGCCCGCTCCGATCCATCGGGGCGGGTTTTTGTTTTTAAAGCACTTTCGTAATTATGATCTATCAGTTACATACTTTAACCAAAAACATGCTGGCGGACACGCTCACGCCAGTGAATATCTATCTCAAACTACGCGATGTGTATGCTGGTAGTATTTTGTTGGAGAGCTCCGACTACCATGGCAACGAAAACAGTTTGTCGTTTATCTGTTGCGATCCCATTGCCTCTTTTGTGGTGAAGGATGAGCAGATAACGGCTCGCTTTCCCGATTCAACTGAGAATTCATTGGCCATAACACAAGGTGCGGAAGTATTGCAGCAGTTTGAGGCATTCCGTCAGTCATTTGCAGCACCGGACTTAGACTCCAAACATCCCTTTACCGGAATGTTTGGTTACATGACCTACGATTCGGTTCGCTATTTCGAGAAGGTAGATATTCAATCTGCGAAAGAAGGAATACCGGATATGGTTTATCAGGTGTACCGCTATGTAATTGTGATCGACCATTTCAGTAACCGACTTAGTCTGTTTGAAACGAACTGGGCAGGAGATAAAGACCGTGTGTCGGGTTTGGAAAAGTTAGAGAAGATTATTTACAGCAATCGCTTTTCTACGTTTCAGTTTCATCAGGAAGGCGAGGAGCAAAGCAATCTAACCGATGGGGCCTTTATGAAAATGGTTGAAGAAGGAATTCGCCATTGCCACCGAGGCGATGTATTTCAAATTGTGTTATCGCGGAGGTTTACCACTCAGTTTAAGGGGGATGAATTTAATGTGTATCGGGCGTTGCGCTCCATCAATCCATCGCCTTATCTTTTCTATTTTGACTACGGCAGTTATAAAATTTTTGGCTCATCACCCGAAGCGCAAATTCAAATCAAACAAGGCAAAGCCAACATCTATCCCATCGCGGGTACATTTAAGCGCACGGGCAACGATCAGGAAGACGCTGCACTTGCCGAGCGGTTGTCGCAAGATGAGAAAGAGAATTCCGAGCACGTTATGTTGGTCGATTTAGCACGCAACGATTTAAGTCGCAGTGCCGAACAAGTGAAAGTGGAAGTGTTTAAAGAAATTCAGTATTACTCACACGTCATTCATTTAGTTTCGAAAGTATCCGGGCACTTGCGCGAAGGGATTTCTCCTTTGCAACTTTCAGCAGACACATTTCCGGCTGGTACGTTATCAGGTGCACCAAAGCCCATGGCCATGCGATTGATCAATCAGTACGAAAACACGAATCGAAGTTTTTATGGTGGTGCGATTGGTTTTGTAGGATTTGACGGCACGGTTAATCAGGCAATTATGATTCGTACTTTTTTAAGTAAAGGCAATCAACTGATCTTTCAGGCAGGCGCTGGCGTAGTGGCCAAATCAGTTCCGGCCAGTGAATTACAGGAAGTGAATAACAAAGTAGCGGCTTTGCGCAAAGCCATTCAAATGGCGGTTCAATTATAAAATGGTTATGAAGATTTTAGTTTTAGATAATTACGATTCGTTTACCTACAACCTCGTTCACATGTTGCGCGAGTTGGGTCATGCTCCGGACATTTTTAGAAATGATGAGATAGCACTCGAGGCAGTGGCAGTATATAACAAGATTTTGTTGTCACCGGGGCCCGGCATTCCCGATGAGGCGGGTATCTTGAAACCGCTGATTGCGCACTATGGAAAATCGAAAAGTATATTCGGCGTTTGTTTAGGTCATCAGGCCATAGCAGAAGTTTTTGGAGGAACACTTTTCAATATTCCCAATGTGTTGCACGGAGTTACTTCACAAGCGAATATTGTTGATCAAGATGAAGTTCTCTTTCGTTCGGTGCCGGATGGATTTCGGGTGTGTCATTACCACTCATGGGCTGTGAGTGAAAAGAATTTACCTTCGGAATTGAAGGTGACAGCCACTAACAAAGATGGATTGATCATGGCACTTCGACATCAATCACTGGATGTGCGAGGCGTGCAGTTTCATCCGGAGTCAATTATGACCGAGCATGGCATGACCATGATGAAAAATTGGTTGGCAAATTAATTTAGGAGCCATGAAACATGTACTAACTGAATTGATTGAACACCGCTCGTTATCGAAAGATACGGCTCGTCAAGTATTGATTGACCTGGCATCGGGTAAATACAATCCGAGTCAGACCGCCTCATTTATGACGGTGTATATGATGCGCGGAATTACTATTGACGAATTGCAAGGCTTTCGTGATGCCATGTTGGAGTTGTGTATCCCTGTGCGCATCGATGCTCCGGTGATGGATGTGTGTGGCACGGGTGGTGATAGCAAGAATACGTTCAATATTTCTACACTGAGCTCTTTTGTTGTCGCTGCTGCGGGTCAGCCGGTAGCAAAGCATGGTAATTACGGAGTGTCGTCTGTTTCGGGGTCTTCCAATGTGTTGGAATACTTTGGTTATCAATTCACCAATGATGTAGATGAATTGAAACGAAGTATTGACCGTGCGAATATTTGTTTCATGCACGCACCGCTGTTTCATCCGGCTATGAAAAATGTAGCACCTATTCGAAGAGAGTTGGGAGTGAAAACATTTTTTAACATGCTTGGCCCGATGGTGAACCCGGCGTTTCCCACACGGCAATTGGTAGGTGTGTTTAACTTGGAATTAGCACGTCAGTATGGCTACCTCTATCAGCAAACAAACAAAGATTATGTGATCCTCCATTCACTGGATGGCTACGATGAAGTATCGCTGACGAGTGCATTTAAGTTTTTCTACAATGGAGGAGAGGTGTTGGCACAACCGTATGATTTAAAACTCCCGAAGTTAACAGCTTCTCAATTGCAAGGCGGAAATACGGTGGAAGAATCCGCGAAAATTTTCATGACCATCTTAGAAGGCAAAGGCACCGCGGCACAAAATGCAGTAGTTATTGCCAACGCAGGCATGGCGTTGTATTGCGGACATCAGAAAGAAGGATTGCACGCCGCACTGGCCAAGGCAAAAGAAGCATTGGAATCAGGGCGGGCACTGGCGAGTTTTAAAAAATTGATAGATAAAAAATAGCGATGGATATTTTAGAAAAAATTATTGCACACAAGTACCGCGAAGTAGAAGAGCGAAAGAGTTTGTATCCGGTAAAGTTACTCGAGCAAAGTATCTTCTTTGCTTCACCGGTAGTGTCATTAAAAAAGTATGTGCAGCGAAAAGATAAGTCGGGGATCATTGCTGAATTCAAGCGGAAGTCCCCTTCGAAAGGAGTGATTAACTCAGCGGCTTCGGTAGAACGAACTTCCATCGGTTACATGCAAGCGGGTGCTTCGGCTCTTTCTATCATCACCGATAAAGAGTTTTTTGGTGGAACGAGCGATGATCTTACCACAGCACGTAAGTTTAATTTTTGCCCCATCTTGCGAAAAGATTTTGTGGTCAATGAATATCAGATCATCGAAGCGAAATCGATCGGGGCAGATGCCATTCTTTTGATTGCTGCTGCGCTCACACCCGCACGTCTGAGCGAACTCGCTCAAGTAGCAAAGGGGTTGGGTTTGGAAGTATTGATGGAAGTACACACCAAAGAAGAACTACAATCTAATTTAGAAGCATCAGTAGATTTGATTGGAGTGAACAATCGAAACTTAAAAACATTTGACGTGTCGTTGGAAATTTCCAAAACACTAGCGCCCTTCATTCCTGCCGACAAAGTAAAAGTATCCGAGAGTGGTATCGATTCGGTGCAGGCAATTCTGGATTTGCGCACACATGGATTTGAAGGTTTTTTGATGGGGCAGAATTTCATGCAAAACAATCGCCCTGATTTGGCAGCACGTGAATTTATCAAAGAACTCAACAAAGCAACGCAAGCTTAGAACAGAGATGAAAGAGCTGGCTGTGAAAGTATGTGGAATGCGGGAAGCTGAAAATATTCAGGCGGTAGCTCAATTGCCGGTGGATTTTTTGGGGTTTATTTTCTATACTCAATCACCACGTTTTGTAGGAGACCAGTTTGTATTACCAGCCCACTTGCCAGATTCTGTGAAGAAGGTAGGGGTGTTTGTGAATGAGAATACCGATGTCATTTTGAAACATGTGCAACAATATGACTTAGACTTTGTTCAACTGCATGGAAATGAATCGGTAGCGCAATGCGAAGAATTATTTCGATTAAATGTTCAGGTGATCAAGGCATTTTCAGTAGATGATAAATTTGATTTTTCAGCTACAGCTCTGTACGAGCCCTTTGTTCATTATTTTCTGTTTGACACAAAAGGAAAGAATTACGGAGGAAATGGTGTTACTTTCGACTGGAATGTGTTGCGCAAGTATCAGCAGCGGGTACCTTTTTTTTTAAGTGGAGGATTGAATGAATTGAATGTGGCGGCAGTTTCCCAATTGAAAGATCTGAACCTCTTCGCCATTGACTTAAACAGTGGAGTAGAAGTGGAGCCGGGAAAGAAGAGCATTGATAAAATAGCTGCAGTTGTTTCTAAAATAAACAGTATCATTAAAAATTAACGCACGAATGAAATACCAGGTAAACGAGAAAGGATTCTACGGACAGTTTGGTGGTGCCTACATTCCGGAGATGCTCTATCCCAACATTGAAGAGCTTCGTCTTCAGTATTTGAACATTATTCACGAGCCGTCTTTTCAAACGGAGTTTGATCAATTGTTGAAGGACTACGTGGGAAGACCTACACCTTTGTTTTTTGCCAAACGGCTGTCGGAAAAATACAAAGCTAAAATTTATTTGAAGCGTGAAGATTTGTGTCATACGGGTGCGCATAAAATCAACAATACCATCGGACAAATTCTGGTCGCAAAAAAACTCGGCAAGCAAAAGATAATTGCCGAAACAGGAGCAGGTCAACACGGTGTTGCTACTGCCACGGTATGCGCGCTGATGGGCATGGAGTGCATCGTATACATGGGGCAACTTGACATTGAGCGGCAGCGCCCCAACGTAGAGCGCATGCGAATTTTAGGTGCGAAAGTAGTGCCTGCCACCAGCGGTAACATGACATTGAAAGACGCAACGAACGAAGCGATGCGTCACTGGATCAATCATCCCACTGATACACACTACATCATCGGTTCGGTTGTGGGGCCTCATCCGTATCCGGATATGGTGGCGCGATTTCAATCGGTGATTAGCGAAGAAATCAAGAGTCAGTTGATTCATGAGTTGGGCAATCCCTTTCCGGATTATGTGTTGGCTTGCGTGGGAGGCGGCAGCAATGCAGCCGGAGCATTTTATCATTTTCTCAATGATGAACATGTGAATTTAGTAGCTGTAGAAGCTGCGGGTAAAGGAGTCGATTCAGGAGAATCAGCTGCGACTACAGCACTGGGTAAAGTGGGTATTTTACATGGCAGCAAATCGTTGTTGATGCAAACAGCCGATGGACAAGTAGTTGAGCCGTATTCTATTTCCGCTGGATTGGATTACCCCGGCATTGGCCCATTGCATGCACATTTGTTTGAAACAGGCCGCGTACAATTTCTTTCGGCTACCGATGATGAAGCCATGAATGCTGGCATTGAGTTGAGTAGGATGGAAGGGATTATTCCGGCCATTGAAACCGCGCACGCAGTGGCAGCTCTTTCACAGTTGTCGTTGAATGAAGACGACGTAGTGGTTATTAATCTATCCGGACGTGGAGACAAAGATTTAGAAACCTATATCCGCTGGGGAAAATATTGAGTTCATTATTTCATGTTGTTAAGTAAAGCGCTAACTATTTCCTCTCTTATGGAGAGTATTGAGGTGAGGTGTAAAATGGGCTGAACTTAACAACATTGGGTTCATTACTAATAATTAATCAAAATGAAGAATCGCGTTGTTTCATTGTTTGAGAAAAAGAGTAAAAATATTCTTTCGGTTTTTTATACGGCCGGGTTTCCTACGTTAAATGCCACGCAAGAAATAGCCGAAGCATTGCAAGAGGGTGGAGTGGATATGATCGAGTTAGGCATTCCGTTTTCCGATCCGGTGGCCGATGGTCCCACGATTCAGGCGAGCAACAAAATTGCCTTGGACAATGGCATGACCGTGCCCTTGTTGCTGGAGCAACTCAAAGAAATTCGCAAGACTGTTTCGGTTCCTATTTTGCTGATGGGGTATCTCAACCCGGTACTTCAATATGGCATTGAACGATTTGTGAAAGACGCCGCCGAAGCGGGAGCCGATGGATTCATCTTACCTGATTTGCCTTTGGATGAATATTTAGATTCGTGGCAGTATTTGGTAGAACAACAAGGTTTGGTAACGACATTTTTAATTTCTCCTACTACGTCTGAGGAGCGCATTCGTAAAGTGGATGCGGCAACAAAAGGATTTATTTATGCAGTTTCGTCTAGCAGCACAACCGGTACGCGCACGGGTTTCAACGACGAGCAAGTGGCGTATTTCAAACGTTTGGAGTCGCTGAATTTGTCCAATCCGTATCTGATCGGTTTTGGTGTTTCAAATTACGAAACATTTCAGGCCGTATGTGCGCATGCTCATGGTGCAATTATTGGCAGCGCTTTTATCAATCACATAAAAAATTCAACTAACTTAAAGGCCGATAGTGCTCTTTTTCTACAGTCGATTTTGAAGTGATGCGTTTCTTACTTTTATTAACTCTGACGGTTTGTGCAATAGATGGGTTGGCACAAAGTGGTGTTTTTACCGGTTCGCCCATCACCGATACCATTCCGGCAGAAATTCTTTCGGGAATTCGTTCGCGCATGGCCGCAAAGAAGAAGATGATAGCAGAAGGTAAAATCTACAAAGCTTCATTTGTTGCCGATTTGTATGAAAAACAAACCGAAGAGTTGATTAAATTTTATAATGATGATTACTTCATCACTGAAGGCCCCCTTTACAATTACCTGGATGATATACTTCAAACCATTCTCAAGAATAATCCGCAATTACCGCGCGAGGTAAGAATTTTTCCATATCGAAGTTCAGCACCAAATGCACTTACCTTTTGGGATGGCACCATTGGATTTACCTTAGGGCTGCTGGCCAAGATGGAGAATGAAGATCAGATTGCATATGTTATTTGTCATGAGATGGCGCACTACTACGCCAACCATAATTTCAAAGGAATACAAGAGTATACCCGTACTAATTTTGATCCGGTGCTGGAAAAGCAACTGAAAACCATCAAGTATGGGCAATACGAAACCTATACCAAATACAAAGAGTTAATGAAGCAATTGGGTTTCAGTTTTAATCGCCACAGCCGCAAACATGAAAACGAAGCAGACTCATTGGGGCTTACGTACCTCATGCGCACTTCGTTTGGCTTTATGGGTTCCTATCAGGTTATGTCAATTTTGGACAGTGTGGAAGAAAAAAGTTTCCAATCAAAAATAGATGTAGAAAAGTATTTTCAGTTTGCGAAATATCCTTTCAAAAAAACATGGTTGAAGTACGAGAAGTCATCGTTCGCACACAAATCACCGGATGATGAATTTGGTAATTCCGATACGATGCGCACCCATCCGGATTGTAAAAAACGTCTCGCCCGACTGAAGCAGCAGGTGGCAACTAACTATAGAGGCGTGCGCGAAGCCCCTGCTACCAATGCATCCATCGCTTTGTCAGTGGCCAAGCGTAGCGCGTTTGAGATGATTGAATCGGAATATCATTTTAAAAACTACGGCAAGGCACTCTATTTTTCGCTGGAGTTGCTCGAGCAATATCCTAAGAGCAAATTCCTCAGCGCAATGGTGGGCATGAATATGTTTCGGATTTATCGAAGTCAGAAAAATCACGTGATGAGCAAGAGTGTACCATTGCCCAATTCACACTACTCCGAATCGTTTAATCACTTTCTTTCCTTTTTGCATAATTTACGATTGACGGAAATGGGATCGCTGGCTTATTATTATGTGACCGCTCAGCCGGAAGATTATTTTGAAAACGAAGATTTTCTCTACGCTTTTTGGCTCGTCAGTCATTTTCAGTTGGCAGAATCTTCTCACCGATTGGTAAAGGATTCGTATCTGGAAAAATACCCGCAAGGAAAATATAAACTTAAACTAAACGAAAAACTAGATTGATTATGAAACTAAAAATGGGATTGGTGTTGCTGCTTTTTAGTCAGTTGGTGCTTGCGCAGAATTTAACTCGCACCGATGTGTTGAAGGTGAAAATTCGCAGTACCGGCGTGATTGAGCAACGAGGAGAAGTAAAGGGCTACTACTATTTCTATAGTTTAGAGAAGCAAAAGAATTACATGAACAATTACTTACTGAGTGTGGTGGACGAAAATTTGCAAGAGATTAACTCAGTCAATATCATCCGCCCGGATTCCTACGATTTGATTGAATCTTCCTACAACGGAGAAGCATTTGTATTTATGTTTTTTGATAAACGCTCAAAAGTGATCGAACTCATTTCGTACGATAATGCATTGAAGCAAATTGGATCGAAACTCGAGCCGGTGCAAGGCAAAAAGTCGTTGGCTGTTTTTCAGGCAATTTCATTGGGTGGTGCAGCGGAACAACGCTTTTTGGTTCCAGTTAGCAAGACTGGTTTTATTTACTACTCACAATCCAACATAGACAAAGAAAACTATACGATCAATTACCTCAATAATTCTATGCTGGTGACTTGGAAAGACCAATCGCTGATCAAAAAACGCATGCCCCGCGAATCCGCCTCTGAAGGCTTTCTCAGCAATGGCTACATTGGCTCCATTATTTTTAAACCCACTTCTTCAAAAGCGAAAAGTTTTACATATGATTTGCTGGTAAATGATTTAGCTACTGGTGCGAATGTTTTTCAATCAAGCCTCACCTCTCAGCTGTTCAACATTACCCCCAATGATGTGAGCTATGATTCCGTTACCAAGCAAGTGATTGTCTTTGGGGAATACTTTGCGAAAGACGATCAGCAGACGAGGGCGCAAAGTTTGGGTTTTTGTTACATTGCCTACGACCTTACGGGAAAGGTAACATTCTCTAAAACAATATCGTGGGCTGACATCAGTCAGCAAGCACCCGTTTCTAGTTCAGGTAAATTTGACGGATTAAACACTAATGTTCTTTTTCATGAATTCATCCGAACAGCGGACGGTAAAATTTTTGCCATTGGCGAACAATACAAAAAAGTGTTAAGTGGGGCAGGTGTAGGCTTGCAAATATTAAGTATAGCGGCAGCGGCGGCTACAGGTTACTATTCAGCAAATGCCAGCTCTGTACAAATGAATGTCTATAACATGGTGGTGTTTCAGTTTTCTTCGGATTACAAACTGGAGAAGGTTCACATTTTCGAAAAAAACAAAAATCAGATATTGCTTCCGGCAGGCGCTACTTACATGTCTACCAAGTTGCTTTCTTACTATGTAAAAGCAACAGGCGGTTTCGATTACAGCTACACCCAGAAATTACCGGACGATGCGTTTACTTTTGTTTATTTAGATTCGGATCGCAAAACATTTAAAGGAATTTTAGGCGCGGTTGTGTATACACCTGAAAAAACATTTACAGTAGATAAAGTCATGATGACCAAACGTTCGGGTGAGTATGCTGTTGTGCGAGCGAAAGCAGGATACTTTTTAATCATGGAGTATTTTAAGAAGGAGAAGAAATTGGAAATGCGTTTGGAAAAATTCAACTACTAATTTATGATCATTCAGTTAGAAGAGGCAATCAATCCTGATCAAAAACAGACAGTCGTAAAGCGGGTAGGTGATCTGGGCTACAAAGTCAATGAGGTAAATACACAGGAGGCTACCTACCTCATTGGCATCGGTAAAAAAGAATTCGATATTCGCTTGCTCGGCAGTTTGCCCGGCATTGCGGACATTCATCGCGTGTCCGATGATTACAAGCTGGTTTCGCGCAAGTGGAAAGTAGATCGCTCGAAAGTAGATCTGGGCAATGAGGTGTATATAGGAGAGGGTTCATTGGCTATTATGGCCGGACCTTGTTCCATAGAAACTGAAAAACAAGTTGATTTGACTATCGCACACTTGTTAGAGAACGGAGTGCGGATCATGCGGGGAGGCGTTTTCAAGCCGCGCAGCTCACCTTACGCTTTTCGCGGCTTGGGCATTGAAGGGTTGAAAATGTGGTACACCAAAGCTAGAGCTGCGGGTATTAAAATTATTACCGAAGTTATGCAGGTAAGTCAGATTGCCGAAATGCATGATTACATCGATGTGTTTCAGGTAGGTGCCCGCAATACCCAGAATTTTAATTTGCTGGATGAATTGGGCAAAGTAGATAAGCCGGTCATGATCAAGCGCGGTATCTCCGGCACCATTGAAGAACTCTTGTATTCAGCTGAATATGTGTTCGCAGCAGGCAACGAAAAGATCATACTTTGCGAGCGTGGAATTCGCACATACGAAAAGGCGAGCCGCAATACCATGGATGTGAATGCAATTCCTATTTTAAAAGAGAAGAGTCATTTGCCGGTGGTAGCCGATCCTTCTCACGGCATAGGTGTGCGTGATTTTGTAGAGCCTGTGGCATTGGCAGCCGTGATGGCCGGTGCAGATGGCATCATCTATGAAACACATCAGAAACCCGACGAAGCGTTGAGTGATGGACAACAAACATTGGACTTCAACGAATCGAAAAGATTAATTACGCGACTGAACAAAGCCTTTGCCTTGCGCGAATCATTTTAGAAACTGAGCGAGTCGACCGCTTTTTCTTTGGCGGCTTCGGTCAGCACCCACTGCAGTGCATCGTCAGTGGTTTTAAAAAACTTGATTCTGCCCTGATAAAATTCTGTGAGCTGTTTTTTGTACAATTCAAAATCAGCAGGCTCGTTTTCTTTGCTGATCACATACGCCAATCGCTTGAGAGCCGTGCGCTTCATTTCATTGGCAAAGGCCATGCGTGCGCGGTTGTACTCTTCGTTGTCGTCATCGGCTTTGGTGCCTTTCTTGATCTCTACAATCCAGTTGTGGCATTGTTGTGCGTTGTTGAACTCTACGCAGCGCTGAAAAAATTCTTTAAACTCGTTCACGTACAAAGAGCGTTTCCAAATAACGAATGTGGTGTTGATAAACGCATCGTAATACAATTTGCCCCACTCTTTGTCCATGATAATCTGGTGGTCGGGGTTCGCAGCATCGGGGATGATAACGGTGAATGAGGATCCGATTCCAGGTGCGCTCTCTATTTCGACTTTTCCTCCCAGCGATTCGGTTTGCAGCTTGACCAAAAAAAGTCCAAGTCCTTTACCATCTACATGCGTGTGAAAGCGCTTGTACAGGCCAAACAATTTTTCTTTATACTTTGGCAGGTCAATGCCAATTCCATTGTCCTGAATGTGAAACCGGATGCCCTCATTCGTTCGCGTAGACGAAATATGAATCACAGGTTTGCGTTCTTCGGAGCGGTATTTAATAGCGTTGCTGATGATGTTGTAGAGAATGCTGTTGATCATGGGCCGCACAGAATAAATCTCTGCCTGCTCCAGAGCTAACTCAAATGTTACATGATTGTCTTCTATGTTTTTTTGCAATAACAGTAAGATCTGGTCAATTTCATCTTTGATATAAATGCGCTGTTTGATTTTTGAAATCGCATTTCGGATGTCAATGATGTTACTCAAGTCTTTGATGGTCGTATCAAGTGTAGACACCGACTTTTGTAAATGCTCGAAGAGTGTTTTGTTATGCTCAGAAAGTGTGGATTTGTCGGTCAGAATCATCAAGCCCAGCAAGCTGGCGACCGGACCCCGCAGGTTATGCGATACGGTATAAGAAAATTGCTGCAAGTCATTGTTGTGCTGAATCAACTCATCGTTGGTTTGCACCAACTGGTTATTCTTAGCAATCAGTTCATTGTTCAGGCTTAGATTTTCACGTTCCAACATAGTCCGCTGCTCGTTGATCAGCGTATTGGCCTTCAATACTTCGTTTTGTTGCAGCGAGAGTGCCTTAATCAAATCCTGATTTTTGTTTTCCGAAAGCTCAAAACTTATTTTAAGAAAATAGGTGCTACCATTTAGGATGGCAAAGCAGGCAATGAAGATGACGTTTAAAAAGTGATAGTTCGGACCCGTGAAGCCCAACTGATAATAGCCTACATGAAAGTAATTGTGAATCGGATCGTACAAAAGCAAGGCAACCAAATTCACCAACACAGCCGAAAGCCAGAACTTCCTTTCTTCCAACCTAAAGACAATGAAGGGCAACACCGAAGAACATAATAGCGTTACCCGGAAGATGACGTACTGAAGTTCTTCCAGCCGGGTAAACTCAAACTTATCAAATACAGAGGTGATCACCGAAGAGACGCTCACGATGATGGCCACCAGCCACCTGCTAATGTTGTAGTGACCGGCTTGATTGAGCGCCAGAGGCATCAGAAAAACCAGAGCGAAGCAAAACGAGAGTTTCACGGAAAGCAGCGGGCCGAAAAAGGAAAGACCGCCCAAAAACATGATGATGGTAAGTGACGAGATTAATAAACTTAACTTGTTGGTAATGACAATGTACCGCTCAATTTCACTTTCTAGAACATAGGGGACGCCCACGTAGGCTACTTTGTCTATCCACTTCATTGACGCTAAAATAGCATTTACTTGCTAATTCTTAGTTTTTTTTTGCGCCCCTATGCGGTTGGTGTATCTTTGAATTTGCCATTTAAATCGATTGAAAGACATGCCGTCTCCCGACTTTCATCCAGATATGATGACCATGCTTCGTGCTTATCAGCTGATGTGTACGGCTCGGTCTATGTCCCAATTGTACGATGACTATAAAGAGGTGTGCGCCAAGTATGTACATAGCACTTCGCGCGGGCACGAGGCCATTCAGCTGGCAGCTGCTTTTCAGCTAACACCTGCAGACTTCGTGGCTCCTTATTACCGCGATGAATCCATCCTGCTGGGTTTGGGGCTGCAACCGTACGAATTGATGTTGCAGTTAATGGCCAAACAAGACGACCCTTTTTCGGGAGGCAGAACGTATTATGGACATCCCTCTTTACGACGCGAGGGCTTTCCTGTCATTCCACATCAGAGCTCGGCTACCGGCATGCAAGCCATTCCGGCAACGGGCATGGCACATGGACTCGCTTACCTCGAATCGCAGGGAATGTTACAACACAATGAAAAGCCAGTGGTTCTTTGTTCACTTGGGGATGGGTCGGTTACGGAAGGAGAAGTAGCGGAAGCATTTCAAATGGCAGTGCTAAAACAGCTGCCCATTATTTATTTGATTCAGGATAACGACTGGGGCATATCCGCCACCGGTAACGAGATGCGTGCCATGAATGCGTATGAGTACGCGGCCGGCTTCAAAGGATTGGAACGCGTGATGGTGGACGGTGCAGATTTCGAAGCAAGTTACAAAGCGATGGCGGAAGCGGTTCACTATGTGCGCACAACACGCAAACCAATTTTGGTGCATGCCACATGCCCCTTGCTGGGGCACCATACATCTGGCGTGCGCAAAGAATGGTATCGCGGCGAAAATCTGATTGTACAGCAAAAAGATGATCCGATCGGTAGGCTCAAAAACCAGTTGCTGGCTTTGGGCGAAAAGCCGGAGGCGCTGGAAATCATCGAAGCAGAAGCTGCGCAAAAAGTGGAAGCCGATTATCGCAAAGCGCTCGCATCACCAGATGCAAATCCATTGGAGTTTGATACCCATGAGTTTGCTCCCACATTGATAACTGAAGAGCGCGGAAATAGAAATGGTGGTGGTGAAAAAGTGACGATGGTAGATGCGGCACTTCATGCGGTCGATGAAATTTTGAAAACCTATCCCGAGGCTATGTTTTATGGTCAGGATGTAGGCGCACGATTGGGTGGCGTGTTTCGCGAAGCAGCCACATTGGCACAGAAGTATGGCGATGCACGCGTGTTCAATACGCCCATTCAAGAGGCGTACATCGTGGGTTCTACCGCAGGCATGTCGGCGGTAGGAGTGAAGCCCATCGTAGAAATACAATTTGCTGATTACATCTGGCCGGCTCTAAACCAATTGGTAGAAGAGCTTTCCAAGAGTTGTTATTTATCGAAAGGAAAATTTCCGGTGCAGTCACTAATTCGTGTGCCGATTGGTGCGTATGGTGGTGGTGGGCCGTATCACTCAGGAAGTGTGGAGTCTACGTTACTCACCATTCGGGGAATCAAAATAGTGTATCCCTCCAACGCAGCCGATATGAAAGGACTGATGAAGGCAGCATTTCTTGATCCGAATCCGGTGGTGATGTTGGAACACAAAGGTTTGTATTGGAGTAAAGTACCCGGCACGCTGGAAGCCAAAACGGTTGAGCCGGACGAAGACTATGTGATACCACTGGGCAAGGCGCGATGTGTTCAAGAGGCAAGCGATGCACATGTGGCAGCAGGAATGAGTGCTGTCATCATCACCTATGGCATGGGCGTGTATTGGGCGAAGGAGGCGAGCAAATCCTTTGAAGATCAAATGGAGATTATTGACTTGCGAACCCTCAATCCAATTGATTGGCAAATGATCAGTGAATCGGTGAAGAAACACGGACGCGCTTTTGTATTAACCGAAGAACCATTACTCAATTCCTTTGCGGAATCACTGGCCGGAAGAATTTCGAAAGAGTTTTTCACTTACCTCGATGCACCGGTGTGGACGTACGGTGCCGCCAACTTACCCGCTATTCCGCTGAATGTTGAGTTAGAAAAAATGATGCTGCCCAATGCAGAGAAGGTAAGAAGCGAGTTGAGTAAGCTGATGTGTTATTGATTTCCGAATGAAGGAATTAGTCTTCTTTGGTAAGCTCAATACCTTCTAATAGTAAGATTTCACAGAGTATCACGGAGGAGCACAAAGTTGCACGGAGTTTTGATTCTTTGGATTAATGAACGCAAGGCCTTCGTGCCTTCGCGACAAAAATTTAGCTCTTAAATATTAGAAAGGATACCCGATACCAATGTTATAAATCACCGGTTCGCGGTTGATGCCGTACGGTCCGGTGAACCGCGCATTTCCCAACACAAAGCGACTTCCTTCGGGCTTGGCCGGATCCCAGGCTTTGACACCTACATCGAGGCGTAAAATCAAAAACGAAAAATCAAATCGCAAGCCAAAGCCGGTGCCGATACCGAACTCTTTGTAAAAGCGATCTACGCTAAACTGCGTAGGCCCGGAAGTCTCGGAGCGCACGGCCCACACGTTGCCCGCATCAATAAACAAAGCGTAGTTCACAAACCCGAATATCTTCTGCCGCCATTCCACACTTCCTTCAATCAGAAGTTCGCCCGGCTTTTCAAAGCTGTAATCATAGTAGCCTTTGTTTTCTGCGTCTGCATTTAGCGGAGGCGTGTCCGATCCTACACCCAACCTGCGCGGGCGCCAGGCGCGTACGCTGTTGCTACCACCTGCAAAAAAGTTTTTCTCATACGGAAGTACACGGTTTTTGCTGTACGCATAACCAAAGCCGGTGTTGATACGATAGGCTAACGAAGTAGTGCGATTAACAACCCGGTTCCTTCGGAAATCAATGTTGAAGCGAATGTATTGATATGGTTCCAGCCCTTGGTTAATAATGATTTGTGGTGTGTATAAGTTTAGCAACGTACCCCCGCTTTCAATAGAGGTTCGTAATAGCGTTGAATGCTTCTGACTGCTGCCGTAGTTGTTATTCCACGTAACTGAAAAGATCATACTTCCAACAAAAGAAGGTTTAAATGCATTGATCAGGTTGTTGCCATTGTTTTTTTGTAGGTTCTCAAGTAAGGTCTGAAAAGTTGGATCTGTCGTTGACTGGATAATATTTAAACTGGTAGGTGTAAAAGAGAATTGCCACTTCTGATTGATATCCCAGTTGAAGGAGGCAGAAAGCGTTGTGATTTCTCGCTGGTACTCTGGGCGATCGGTGTAGGTATAGCTTGCCAGCAACCGAGTGCGCGGATTGTATTTGGCATACTTAAAAGATGCTTTGTGACTCAACGGAAATAAGAATTGAGGAAACGTTAACCCCACACTTCCAATCGCCTCGGTGCTTTTATATACATCACCAGTTTGAGTTACCGGTGCCACCCCTTCAAAGCCAAAGCGACCATTCAACTCCAGTATCTCCAATCCACCTAAGAAATTTCGCTTTTTAAAACTCGTACTCACGTAAGGGCCCGGGAACCCTTGCGTTACGGTAACACCTGTTTCGTTCGACCATGCATATTGTTCCAATGGGCTGGCGAAGATATTCGCAATGAATTGGCCATCGGAGGTATCGTAGTTGATGTTCACAAATTTGAACATATCCAAGTTTGCCATTTGCCGCTGTGTGCTGAATGTCTTCGTGCGGTTATAGAGGCTATCGCGTTTGATGAATGTACGCTGCGCTAATATCTTTTTGCTGTATTCAGATCTGTAGTAGTTGAAGGTGATGTTTTCATACGGAACGGCCACGCGTTTGCTCTTTCCCAACGGTTTTGCGTTTACATCGGTGGTGAAGGTGATTGAATCAATTCGAAACTGCCGGTGGTGATCGAGCTTGGCAGGATTGCGGATCTCCATTTTTAAAATTACTTTCTGATTCTTCAACGTGGTGGTGTCTACCTGAAAGTCGATGTATTGGCGACTGAAGTCGTAGTAGCCATTGTCCTTCAATAAATAGTCGATACGCTCGCGCTCTTTGGTAATTTTATCCTGGTCGAATTGTTCGTCTATGCGCACCAGGCTTTCTTCCGGTTTTTCCTGAATCACAGCAAACAAACGCTCATCGGGCACTTCGTATAGAATGGTATCCAACAAATAAGGTGGGCCGGGCTTTACATGATACGTCACATAGATTTTGCGATTCGACTCGCGGAAGGTGGCGGAAACCTTCGCACGAAAGAAGCCCTTGACTAGCAAAGCGTTGGTCAACTTTTCCACTGTCAACATCATCTTGATGCTGTCGAATACGGCCACCGCTTCGCCCCATTGCATAAAGTGATTGCCGTTTTCTATTTTGTAATCCATGCCGTCCAGCTTTTTCTTTTTGCGGAACTGCAGATTGTCTTTGCGCTTGGCGCTGCTCGCGTTGGCTATCTTTTTCGTAAACTTCTCTTCGATCTTTACCTTTTTGTCGATGAATTTCTGCTTCGAATAATGCTTTTCTCCCAAGTGATATAGCCACGCCTGACTGTTGAATAGACCAAACAGTTTTTTGTTTGGCTTTTGCACATACAGATCCGCGAGGGTGCTCTTATTCACCGTCTTTGGCGCCTCAATGTTTTGGCGGTGTAGCAACTTTTGATTTCCTTGAAGGTACTTTGTGCCATAGCAGCCATTTAAGGCGATAGCGGCACATCCGGCCAACAGATAGCTTGTAACGCGTTTTAAAAAAGTAGTCTTTATGATTTCCAAAGCAAAGGGCAAATTCATCAAATCATTGCAATTAAAGAAATACCGAAAAGAGGAACAATGTTTTGTAGTGGAAGGAGCGAAAGGTGTAACAGAATTATTGCAGTCAGATTTTGAGATGATCTGGCTGGCCGGCACCGAATCCTTCTTGAACGAGCACCATGCTCTCATCAGCCAATGGAATGGAGAGGTAGCGGTGGCTAGCGAGAAAGAGCTGACGGAGTTGGGCTCATTTGCCACCAACAACGCTGCCTTGGCCATTGCGCGCATGCGCCTCCATGCGGCACCCGTCTTGAAAAATGAATTTGCGTTGGTGCTGGACGATATTCGCGACCCCGGCAACTTAGGCACCATCATTCGAACGGCCGATTGGTATGGCATTAAGCACATTATCGCTTCTGAGGAGACGGCTGATTGCTACAACCCAAAAGTGATTAGTGCCACCATGGGCTCGTTCTGTCGTGTGCATGTGTATTATACTCCTTTGACGGATTTTTTGTTTGCCACCGATTGGCCGCTCTATGGTGCATCGCTCACGGGCGAATCTATCTATCAGGTAAACTTCGGCAAGGAAGGTTTTATTGTAATCGGCAACGAAGCGCAGGGCATCTCCGCGGCTGTGCACAGCATGATTCAAAAGCACATTACCATTCCACGCATTGGCCAGGCCGAATCGCTCAATGCTTCTATCGCTACCGCGATTATTCTCGACAATGTTTTTCGCTCACAGAAATGATCCGCTCTTCTTAGCAGCTTCATCTGCCAGACGATCGGCTTCGACTTTTCCTAAATAACGATCAATCAGACTGTGGCCGAAGTAAATCACGGGTGTAAGCAAGATCGCCACTGAAAATTTATAAATGTAGTTGGTAATGCCGATGGCGATGATCTGCTGATTGGAGAAGGTTCCTGCAAAGGCAATGTAAAGCACCACAAAGCTATCGATCAATTGCGAAATGAGCGTAGAGCCCGTGGCGCGGAGCCACAACATCTTCGGGCCGGTAAGCTGGCGCAATCGTTGAAAGACATACACGTCGACTAACTGACCAATCAGGAATGCAGCCAACGAGCCGATGATGATCCGTTGCCCTTGCCCCAATATTTTGTTAAAGGCGAAATCCATGTTAAAGTAATTGCCGGCCGGATCTTTACTATTCGCATCAAGCCACCATTGGGCAGGAGGAAGTTTGATGGTGACAAAGATGACGATGAACGAGTAGGCGATGAAGAAAGCAGCCAGGTAGCTGATGCGCTTGATCCCGGGCTTGCCATAATATTCATTTATCAAATCCGAAGTAATGAAAACGATGGGCCAGATCACCGCACCGGCAGTCAGGTTGAAGTCCATGGTGAACCCGAGAATATTCAAGTGTGCAGGCGCAAGCCCCAGAGTATTTTCTCCAGAAAAGATTTTCACGCCGATCAATTCTGCTACAATGGCATTTGTTAAAAACAGTGCAGCCAATAAAATAAAGAGGCGATTCTTTTTTTCTTCGGTGGTGTGATTCATTCGTTGACAAGAATGGTAGCTCCTTCTACCGCTAGTGATGTTTGCGGAAAGATAACGGAGGCTTCGACAAGGAGCAAATCCAAATCGCGGTAGCGGGCTGAAAAATGTCCGAGCACCAATTGCTCTGCGTTACAGGCGTGGGCAATCAACGCGGCTTGTCGCGAGGTGCTGTGTTTGGTTTCGATAGCTTTATCAATATCGATCTCCATAAAGGTAGCTTCGTGATACAGCAAATTCACATCACGTAGCTGCTCGATCATGCTTTCATTATACGCGGTGTCTGAGCAATACGCATAGCTAAGTGAACGATGAGGAGGAAGCGTGTATTCATCGTTTTTAAAAAGCAGTTCTCCGTCATCATTCAATACATCTTTACCGGCTTTTAGTTGAACAATGTGTTGCAAAAGTACCTCTTTACTTAAACGCGATTTATCGATTCTGCGGGGCTTTGCTTTTTCTTTCAACAAGAAACCTGCACATGGTAGTTTATGGATCAACGGAATGGTTTCTACGGTAACTGCGGCATCTTCCATAATCATGGTACGAAATGTAGGATCGAATGCGTGAAAGTGTAAAGGATAGTTAAGAACCGATTTGGAGTATTTCAACTGCAGTAAGATAATTTCATTTAATCCGGGCGGACCGAACAAATGCAAGTCGGCCTGGCGCTTCTGCAAATGCATGGAAAAGAGTAAACCCATCAGACCGAGATAATGATCGCCATGCAGATGGCTGATAAGAATGTAATTAATTTTTTGAACGGGGATGTTAAACCGCGTCAACTGCATTTGTGTGCCTTCCCCACAGTCGATCAGAAAATGTCTGTTTTGAATAACCACATAGTGCGACGAAGGAAACCGCCCATTAGCCGGCACAGCCGCACTGGAACCTAGGATCGTAAGATTTAAATTACTCACTCTTTAATTTGAAAACAATGCAATTTGAAAATGATACAATTTGAAAATTTGAAGATGAAACTACACTCAGGTAACTTTCAAATTAGGCAATTTTCAAATTTTCAAATTGAGTGGCTAGTCCTCCTCTTTCATATCCTTTTCGATTTCGTGCATGAACACGGCATCGATGCCTTCTTCTACGGTGGGCAGGATGTGGAGTACGCTATCGAGTTGGGAGATTTTGATCAACTTGGTGGTATGATCAGACAAGCAGGCTAAAATGAAAATGCCGCCATCTTCCTGTAGGATGCGATTGCCTACCAGCAACGCGCTGAGGCCGGATGAATCAGTATATTTTACTTCGCTCAAATCGAGTATGATGTTGCGCACACCTTCCGCGTGAAGCGTAACCATTTCTGATTTTAATTGAGGTGCCGCGTTTGAATCTAATTTTTCTTCGTGCAGACGGATGAGCGTGTATTTCTCTTGCTTGTCGATGGTGTACTTCATTCTGGAGTGGAGTTAAAGAGCCTAAAAATAAATCAATTTATCGAATTAACGATGCTTCGCTCGATTCGTTCAGCGATATCGGCATAATTCACCTGAGTTAGGCTTTCGCCCGTCATTTGGCGATAGAGTTCCTGGTAGCGCTCGCTGATGGACTTTACGATGGCATCGGTCATTTCGGGCACGTGTTGCCCTTCCTTACCTTGAAAGCCATTTTCGATCAGCCACTGGCGCACAAACTCTTTGCTGAGCTGCTTCTGCGCTTCGCCCTTCTGCTGGCGCTCTTCGTAGCCTTCTTTATAAAAATAGCGACTGGAGTCGGGCGTGTGGACTTCGTCAATCAGGTAGATGGTGCCGTTGTGCTTGCCGAATTCGTATTTGGTATCCACGAGTATGAGCCCCTGTTTGGCAGCCAGTTCGTTGCCCCGCTTGTACAGTTTCAGGGTATAGTCTTCCAACACCTGATAATCGGCAGCCGAAACGATGCCGTGTTTGAGGATGTCTTCTTTCGAAATGTCTTCGTCATGGCCCACCTTTGCTTTGGTGGTAGGCGTAATGATGGGCGAGGGGAGTGGATCATTTTCTTTCAATCCATCGGGAAGCGGCACACCGCACACTGCCCGTTTACCCGCCCGGTATTCGCGCCAAGCGTGACCTGCAAGGTAGCCGCGCACCACCATTTCTACGGCAAAAGGTTCACATTTAAAGCCAATCGTCACGTTGGGGTCAGGGGTAGCCTGCACCCAGTTGGGTACAATATCTTTGGTAGCGGTAAGGTTGATAGCCGCAATCTGGTTGAGAATGCGGCCCTTATCGGGAATGCCTTTGGGCAACACCACATCAAAAGCCGAGATGCGGTCGGTCGCCACCATGGCCATACGATCACCAAAATAGTAGACATCGCGCACTTTGCCTTTGTAAAACCCAGTCTGGCCGGGGAAGTTGAAATGAGTCTCTTTGATGGCTTGCATGGTCGGAATAGTGAAGGCGCAAATTAAGCGAATAAGTGCTAATAATGCTGGTAAAAAGGGTTTTTGGGAGAGAAATTCGATGGGATATATTGTGTTGACCTCACCCCTTCAATGGTTTGTGTTTCGACACGCATAGACTGCCCCTCTCCGCAGGAGAGGGGCTAAAGTTTATTTGCGAGATATAATAATGGCAGCTATTCTTTGTTTTTAACTAAGCACATAAATATTGTTATGTTGAAATCATTCATTCTTATAGCTCTTATCCTTTTCGGCTGCGAAAGCCAAAAAGTAGAGAATCGTAATTCTATTTTTCAAAAGTTGAATGTTCAAATTACAGGTAAGCCGATCGTAGCACAATCAATGCCTGATTCGCAAAATAACATAGAGTACATCGGATACAATGGTGTGCTGTACAATCTAAGAGAGAATGGAAGATCGGTACCGTTTGAGTTTTATGTTCGTTGGTCGTTTCCAGAAAGGAGAGAAAAATATCGCACGGAAGGAAATCAACTTGAGATATTGGTAGATGAGGCGAGTCAATTAGGTATAAGAACCTATGAAAATCTTCCGGAGAAACATCCTACTAACCTTACTGAACTGCAACTGGCTGAATGGCTGGATAGTCATATAGTAACAGTGGCTGCATTTCCTGTATACATTATCAACCGCTCTGCAACCACCTCAAGTATTCGTTTTTTTGATGGCATAAACAGCGACATGATTCAAGAGGCAAAGGATAAAAATGGAAATTGGCGACCAATTGAATATCTTACGTACGGTTGGTGCGGCAATGCTCACGGAGATTTTCTTATGCTTCCTGATTCATATTATATCATTGCCGCTTGTAAGTATAGCGGAGATTTTGATACTGAATTGAGAATACGATTGCAAAAGGGCGACAAGATTTATTACTCAAATACGTATAAAGGGCAAATTAACTTTAGTCAATTTGAGATGTCTGATAAATTGCGAAAGTATGATGATTGGTTAAAGAGCATGGAAAATAAAACATGGGATTAATTGGGTAGCGATATGGTCTAATATCTTTCTACAGTATGATAATGCAAGATTTAGGCATGGGTAATAAATTAAAAATAAAGTATATCATAACGATTTTTAAAGGTTTTGCCTTTTTGGTTGCCATTTCTTGCCAACCAATTAAAGATAAAGTCGTTGTTCCCGCGCACTTCGTACATCTGGATACACTTAGTACGATCAAACATTTTGCGGGCGATAGCTTGCGATTTGCTTTACGCAAGGATGAAGTTGAAGATCCGAAGTTTAAACCGGTTGACAGTTTATTTTACTACACTTATCTTTCTCGCGATTCTAATTTTCATGGATTTAATTATTCACATGCTAAGATGGGTGGTTCAGATTGTTACCAATACTACTACGGAATCATTCGAAATAGAATACCAGGTTTCTTTCAAGTACTGATCTTGCAGATATATCAGTTTAATGACGTTGATAACGATTTATTTCTGCTCACATTTAATGAAAAAGATTCATTGATCTCAACTCTCCCAGTTGCATCGTTGATTTATCAGGCTGAGATCGAACCCATCTTTAGTTCAGTTATGTATAAAAACAATGGCGTGGTTTTAAAGGAAATTACCATCAATCATTTACCTGATAACTTAGTACCAGTAACATTAAATGATGGTAGTCAATCATGGGTTCCTGACAGTACAAAACTTCGTTATTGCACCGATATTATTACAAAGCGATTTAGATTTTCGAAAGGTGACTACCTCTTGTCGAGCCGTGATAGTACAAGTACTTGTCATTGGGAGGATATTTAGGTTTCTTGTATAAAATGAATAAAAATATCGGAAGAATTCTACTACGAGTAACACAGTTTTCGTTGCTTGTCATACTCCTGCTATTATTCATCTATAATGGTCTCGTGTTTATCAAAACATACCATTTGCCATTTAATGAGGAGGGGCGATATTTTGATGAAGAGAGTTATCTTGTTTACCACGAGCAATCAGTTGCGGTTTATGGATTTAACACCTTCTTACTTTTACTTTTGATAATTTGTGTAGGAAAATGGATGCTAAACACGAAGCGAAAGACTGAAAGTAATTTACAATAAACTATACCAGCGGATAAATCATTTCAGACGACCGCTCTGCTATCTACCTTCCCTCTTGGTAATTTCGATTAATCCACCTACTTTGAATTCAGTTTCCTAAACCAAACGGATGAACTATCGACAGCGTGCTATTACACTGGTACAAGGGTTTGCGCCTACCTTCTGGATTGCCAATACACTAGAGTTATTTGAACGCCTGGCGTACTATGGAGCCAAGGCAGTGCTCACAGTTTATCTGGCTGATAAAGTCGGCTTGAAGGCGGAAGCGGGTACTTTGGCCGGCATGTTCAATGCTGTTCTTTATGCACTGCCGGTAGTGGCCGGTGTGTTTGTTGATAAGTACGGATTCAAACGCACACTCATGGCATGTTTTGCCATCTTCTGCATTGGCTATGCGCTCATTGGCTTTGCAGGCATGGCGTATGGACAAGAGTTGGTTCAGTGGATAGGCAAGAAGCCGTACGTGATAGCTGTATTGCTTTTTACAGCCATTGGCGGATCGTTGATAAAACCGTGCATCGTTGGCACTGTTGCCAAAACCTCCAAGTCCGAAACACGTGCACTGGGTTTTTCCATTTATTATACACTCGTTAATCTGGGCGGCGCCATTGGCCCTATCATCGCTTATCATGTGCGTACCGATTTAGGAATAGAGTATGTATTAGTAATGTCATCGATTACTTCCTTTCTTCTGTTTTTAGGAGCATGGATTTTCTTCCGCGAGCCGGAGGGAGAGCCTACAGAGCAAAAGACTTTTGGCAAGGTGCTCAACGATATGGTTCTCGTATTTACCAATATCAACTTCATCATTTTCCTGATCATCTTCTCCGGCTTCTGGATGATGTTCTGGCAAATCTATTACCTGCTTCCATTTTATGCGACCGATATACTGAAGTACGAAGCGTATGAATTTCTGGAGACCGTAGATGCCTGGACGATCATTCTGATTACCATTCCCGTCACAACGCTGGTGAGCAAGTGGAAATCCATCTCTGCGATTACAGTAGGGCTTGGCCTGGCCAGCATATCGTGGATCATTGTCGGGGCAGGTGGATCGCTGACGGCCACCATCGTTGGTATCATGTTCTTTGCGTTGGGCGAAGCCATTCAGGCACCTCGTTTCTACGAATATGTAAGTGCCATCGCGCCCAAAGATCAGATCGGCACCTTTATGGGCTTTGCATTTTTACCTATCGCCATCGGGTCGTTTACTGCAGGTATGCTGTCGGACTGGCTGCGGGGCGAATACCTTCAAACCAATCCGGCTATGATGTGGTACACCTTGTCAATGATTGGTCTTACCTCCACGGTTTTGTTAGTGCTGTTTAATTTTCTCACTGTTAAAAAATAATTGTTTTTATGGAAGTACCCAAAGTGTTTAAGCCGTACATCGCACCCGAGCAGAATGTGGCTGAGTTTACCGTGAAGTCGATTGGCTTCGGTATCTTGTTCGGTATTCTCTTCGGTTGTTCTACCGTTTACTTAGCGCTCAAGGCAGGCCTTACCGTTTCGGCATCTATCCCTATTGCGGTAATCGCCATAACGCTGGGACGAAAATTTCTGAAGACTACCATTCTCGAAAACAACATTATTCAAACGACCGGGTCAGCCGGTGAGTCCATTGCCGCAGGCGTGGTGTTTACCTTGCCGGGATTTTTGTTTCTCTCACCCGGCGCAGATGGTGTTAGTGTGGGCGAAGGGTATTTCAATTACCTCACCATTCTCATCTTGGCAGCATTTGGTGGTATGCTCGGCACGCTCATGATGATACCGCTTCGCAGATCACTCATCGTAAAAGAACACGGTACGTTGCCCTACCCGGAAGGAACCGCTTGCGCTTCGGTTTTGCAGGCAGGTGAAAAGGGTGGCGACTTTGCCAAGACGGCCTTCATCGGAATGGGCGTGGCATTCGGATATGCCATTTTGCAAAAGGTATATCACGTCATCGCAGAGACACCTTCGTTTGTCACCAGTCAGGTGAATAAGTTCTGGCCTTCGGCTGCCACTCGCGGAGAGATCACGCCCGAGTACTTAGGCGTTGGTTATATCATTGGCTTTCGCATTTCCGGTGTGTTAGTAGCCGGTTCTGTTTTAGCCTGGTGGGCCATGACTCCATTACTAGCTACCCTAGTGCCTGCCGATACCATTGCCACTCAATTGGTGAAGTTGGGTTATCTCGCAGACATTGCAAAACCGGGCGGCCCCGGAAGTTGGGACCCCACCACGCATACTTTCGGTAGTTATGCCGATGCAATCTACCGCGCTTACATCCGTCAGATTGGAGCAGGCGCTGTGGCGGCCGGAGGATTCATTACGTTGATGAAAACCATTCCTACCATCATCAGCTCTTTCCGCGAAAGCGTAAGTTCTCTGAAAGAAAAAGGAGAAGCAGGCGTGTTACGCACCGATCGCGATTTGTCTTTTAAAGTGGTTATCGTGGGCAGCCTTATTCTCATAGCGGTGCTCGCCATTATGCCCAATATCCCAGGCGATAGTATTCTGCAAAAATTATTGATCGGTGTGCTGATCATCGTGTTTGGATTTTTCTTCGTCACCGTAGCAAGTCGCATAGTTGGATTGGTAGGTTCGAGTAACAGCCCCATTTCAGGGATGACCATCGCTACGCTAATGGGTACGTGTTTGATTTTCACTGCCGTGGGATGGAGCGGTAAACTGTTCGAGCCACTTGCGTTGGTGGTGGGCGGAATGATTTGCATCGCTGCCGCGAATGCGGGCGGTACTTCACAAGATTTAAAAACTGGTTATATCATTGGAGCCACACCACGCTATCAGCAACTCGCTCTTTTCATTGGAGCAATTGTTTCGTCCATTGCCATCGGATTAGTCGTGATGATTTTGGATACACCCACCGAAGCGATGAAAGCTCAAGGCATCATGCACGCCATTGGCAGCGATTTGTATTCTGCTCCGCAGGCCACTTTAATGGCAACACTTGCACGCGGTATTCTTTCCTTCAATTTGGATTGGCAATTTGTGATGGTGGGTGTGTTTATTGCGGTGATGATTGAGTTGTGTGGTATTAAGGCGCTGGCATTTGCCATTGGTTTGTACTTACCGCTGGCTACAACGCTACCAATTTTCATAGGTGGAGCTATCAAAGGATATGTCGATTACCGCAGCGAACAGAAAAATGAAAAGAAAGAAGAAGATGATTTGGGCAAAGGAAGTTTGTTTGCTACAGGATTGATCGCGGGTGGTGCCTTAACTGGAGTTTTTGTGGCGATATTAACTGTCTTTCAACCGGAGTTGATGGGCGCTGTCAATCTGGAACATTCCATTTCCGGCGCATTGGGGCAGTCGCTTTATTATCTGGTGGGTGTTTTGTTTTTCGGTGCGATGAGTGCCTGGTTGTATATAACTGCCATTAAAAAAGATGCATAGTATGAATATGAAAATGAGGGGAGTGTTTCTCACATGGACATTTTGCAGCTTTGCAATTGTTGGCCAAAGCCAACAACTGAATGTCGCTAAGCTGGACAGCCTCTTTGCTTCGCTGTCCTCCAATCAGCAAGCAATGGGCAGTATAGCCATTTCAAAAAATGGAAAGTTGCTTTACGCGAAAGCGATTGGGTATAGCGAGAAAGACGCTGTGCCACCGGTCATGTCTTCTGTCAAAACCAAATACCGCATTGGCTCCATTACGAAAACATTCACTACCGTTCTCGTCTTTCAATTGATCGAAGAAGGTAAACTATCACTGACTACACCGTTGTCCAAATACTTCCCTTCGGTTCCGAACGCAACTAAAATTACGATCAGCCAGTTGTTGAATCACCGTTCGGGTATCTTCAATATCACGAATGATCCTGCCTACTTAACGTGGATGACGCAGCCTAAAACAAAGGATCAAATGGTGGAGATCATCTCCAAAACAACTCCGGCATTCGAGCCGGATACAAAGGTGGAATACAGTAATTCGAATTTTATTCTGTTGGGATTTATAGTTGAGAAGTTGCGAAAGAAGCCGTACGCACAAGTGCTACAAGATAAAATCACAAAGAAGATCGGATTAACCGACACCTATTATGGCAAGGCCGCCAGCAGCAAAGACAACGAAAGCTTTTCATACCAATGGGAAGGTGAAGGTTGGAAGAAAGAACCGGAAACAGATATGAGCATTCCGCATGGAGCGGGTGCAATTGTTTCCACGCCTTCTGACTTAGTACGTTTTATGAATGCGCTTTTCAATAATCAACTAGTGAGTTCCTCCAGTTTTTTGAAAATGAAAACAATGGTAGATGGTTTTGGTATGGGGCTGTTTCAGATTCCATTTGGCAGCAAGCGTGCGTTTGGCCATAATGGTGGAATAGACGGTTTTACCTCCAATGCGGCCTTGTTCCCTGAGGATAGCCTTGCATTTGCCTATTGCTCCAATGGTCAGCGTTATCCCATGAATGATATCCTCATCGGAGTGTTGAGCATTTGTTTCAACAGACCGTATAAAATCCCACAGTTTAATGAAGTGGTCTACAGGGTAAATCCGGAAGAATTAGATCAGTATGCGGGTGTTTATGCGAGCCAGCAATTGCCGCTGAAAATTACTATAACAAAAGAAGGCAATGGATTGACGGCACAAGCTACAGGCCAACCTTCATTTCCTTTAACTCCTAAAGAAAAAGATGCATTCAAATTTGATCGGGCAGGCGTGGTGTTGGAGTTCGAAATCACCAAAAGCCAAATGACACTCCGGCAAGGTGGTGGAGTGTTCGTATTTGAAAAAGAAAAGTAGTGCAGGCTACCCTTTGCGGGCCTCGGCGTTCAGGTCAATGATGTCTTTCAGATTTTGCAGTGCGTGCTTCTCAGATTCTTCGATCTTACCATCGGCATTCACAATGTCATACATGTCGGTATAGATCTTGTATTTCTGAGCAAATTTCACTTGATCAAAGTGCTTGAAGGTGTCTTTGATGATTTCCATGACTACCTCACGGTCCAATTGCTTGTAGGCTACAGCTGCATCGTTAAACTTCTTTTTGAGGTCGCTTTCGCCGGGAAAGATCTTGGCCATCTTAGCCAGTATTACATCTTCTTCCGAGCCATGCATCGACTCATCGGCAAAAGCCATGTGCACGTAAAGAAATAAAACGAAATCAGAAAAGTTAGAATGAATTACCATAGGGTGTTCTGTTTTGTTCAAGGTGCAAGGTAACTAAAAACCAGTATTTTAGAAGCAAACGCAAGCGGCAAAAAAAAGCCCCTTCCCGAAAAGGAAAGGGGCCTCGTATATGGGTTGATGTTGATTACATCATTCCGCCCATCCCGCCTCCGGGAGGCATTGATGGAGCTTCTTTTTCTTCCGGAATTTCAGAAACTACCGCTTCGGTGGTCAATAACAAACCTGCGATAGAAGCCGCATTCTCTAAAGCAAGACGCGATACCTTCGTAGGGTCGATGATACCCGCAGCGAAGAAATCTTCGAACTTGTTTTCACCTGCATTGTATCCGTAATCTTTCTTGCCTTCTTTTACTTTGTTCACAATCACCGATCCTTCCTGGCCAGCATTTTCTGCGATGGTTCTCAAAGGAGCTTCCAAAGCCAAGCGGATAATGTTTACACCGGTAGCCTGATCTTCGTTGTCGGTAACTACGTTTTTCAATGCTTCGATAGCGCGAATGTACGCTACGCCACCACCAGGGATGATACCTTCTTGTACTGCAGCGCGGGTGGCATGCAATGCATCGTCTACTCGGTCTTTCTTCTCTTTCATTTCTACCTCAGTAGCAGCACCGATGTAGAGAATGGCAACGCCACCAGAAAGTTTAGCCAAACGCTCTTGTAATTTTTCTTTATCGTAATCGGATGTAGTGATTTCGATTTGTGCTTTGATTTGGTTGATACGGCCTGTGATTTCGGCTTTCTTGCCTGCACCATTAACAACCGTAGTATTGTCTTTATCGATGTTTACTTTTTCAGCACGACCCAAGTATTCCAACTTTGCGTCTTCCAGCTTCATGCCGGTTTCTTCGCTGATCACTTTACCTCCGGTAAGGATCGCGATATCTTCCAACATCGCTTTTCTGCGATCGCCGAAACCAGGAGCTTTTACAGCAGCAACACGGAGTGCGCCACGGATTTTGTTCACCACCAAAGTAGCCAAAGCTTCACCTTCCACTTCTTCTGCAATGATCAACAAAGGCTTGCCGGTTTGTGCAGTAGCTTCCAGAATAGGAAGCAATTCCTTCATCGAAGAAACTTTCTTATCGTAGATCAAGATGTAAGGGCTATCTAAATCAGCTTCCATCTTCTCGGTATTCGTTACGAAGTAAGGTGACAAATAGCCGCGATCGAATTGCATACCTTCTACCGTTTTTACTTCGGTTTCAGTTCCTTTCGCTTCTTCTACGGTGATTACTCCGTCTTTACCTACTTTCTCCATCGCAGTGGCAATCATCTTACCGATTTCTGCATCGCTGTTAGAAGAGATAGTAGCTACTTGAGTAATTTCTTGTGATCCTTTGATTTGCTTTGACTGCTTTTTCAAGCTTTCAATAACGGCTTCAACAGCCTTATCGATACCGCGCTTTAAATCCATTGGGTTAGCACCGGAAGCTACGTTCTTAATTCCATGACCGTAGATGGCTTGTGCTAATACAGTTGCAGTGGTAGTTCCATCACCGGCTGCATCAGCAGTCTTAGAGGCAACTTCTTTTACCAACTGGGCGCCCATGTTTTCGATAGGATCTTTCAATTCAATTTCTTTGGCTACAGAAACACCGTCTTTTGTTACGGTAGGAGCGCCAAATTTCTTATCAAGAATTACATTTCTTCCTTTTGGGCCGAGCGTTACCTTTACAGCATTAGCCAACTTATCTACACCCCTTTTAATTCGGTCGCGGGCGGTGGTATCAAATGTGATTTCTTTTGCCATGATGAGTATAATATTTAATTGTTAACGATTATTAATTGTGAGGTTTTGAGATTACATGGTTCCGAAGATGTCGGAATTACGCATGATGAGATATTCTTTACCATCGATGGTGATCTCAGTGCCAGAGTACTTTCCGTACAACACTGTGTCGCCTACTTTTACAGTTACAGGCTTATCTTTTAATCCATCGCCAATAGCAATCACCTTGCCTTGTTGGGGTTTTTCTTTTGCGGTGTCAGGAATGTAAAGTCCTGATGCAGTTTTTACTTCTGCGGCTGAAGCTTCTACCAACACGCGGTCTTCGTTGGGTTTGAAATTGATTTTTGCCATATCGATCTGGTTTGTTTAGTTGTTAAAATATTGACTTTTGGTCGCGCCCATCATACACTAGAATTGTGCCAATCATTGTTTTTAGCCGATTTTGACACTTTTTAGCGTTTGGGCTGGCAAAGATGTACAATTTTGTCAGCAGTGCAACTCGGTGATTGACACAAATGGCAGTAATTGAGGAACCCGTGAGCGTGTACATTCTGAAAAAACAAAAAGCCAATCCATTTTCATGAACTGGCTTCTTGATAGATTAAAGCGCAAAGTTATTTCTTAGTACTATCGGTTCCGTTGGAAGTGGGTGCAGGTGAGGTAATAGGAGTTACCACATTTTGTTGTTCTTTCGCACGCTCAAGAATTTCGTCATTGGCTGCTGCTGTATTAGGTGAAGTTAAGTTACTGGCCAATGAAAATACCATGATGGCTATGGCGAATCCCCACGTCAATCTCTCCAATACATCGCCTGTCTTTTTAACACCAATCAGGTTGCTGGCTCCTGATCCGCCAAATTGGCTGGAAAGACCACCGCCCTTCGAATTTTGGGCTAATACAACTAAAACTAACAACACTGAGCTAACGATAGCCAGAATGATGAACAAAGTATACCACATAATCTTATTTTTTCAGGGCTTCAATTTGGGCTGCAAAGTAAGCCTTTTTTTGTGGAAACTTCCAAATCAGTTTTTTAAGCATCTCGATAGCTTTCTCTTTTTTGCCTTGCTTGATCAGAATTTCTACCAATGGTTCAGACATAATGTTGTCGCCATACATATCATATTTTTCAGATAAGTCTTCCACTTTTGGTGACACGGATTTAGCCGGACTGATACTGGGTTGAGTCTTAATAAACTCGTCTATGATTTCGATTTGCTCTTTCTGTTTGTCGCCGTCTATCGTTACATTCTCTTTTGAATTTTTGATTTCTTCGATCAAAACCTCATTACGAACCGGCGGGTCAATGGCAATTTCAGTTGGAGTCACGGCAACCAAAGGCTTCGCAGCTATTTTTTCTAATCCCTCTACTACTTGTTCAAACCGAAGCTTGGATTCAGCCAGCTTTTTTAGGTCTTCTTCTACTTCGGAATAAAAAGCCTCTCCACTTTGTTTGGAGGTTAAATCCACTATTATGGGGGTTTCAAAAGACACAATAGGTGGTGCGCTATTCAACTCTAAAGTACGATCGGATGGAATAACCAAGCGCGGCTTGCGAGGTGCCATCATTACTTGTCTCAGCACCGTGCGGTCGGTACTGTAAATAGCGCTTGAATGAAGGAATTCGTTGTGATGCGGCAATGAAAAATCCTGTGCTGCACGAGTAGCCAAATTGTGAATGAGCTGACTAAACGGATACTCGCTGAGCAATCCAGCGAGGCTGTCTGCCTCCTCTAAATTTAGTGAGGTGTAGTTAGCGACAATGGTTTGAAATGCTTCTTTGTTCACAGGTGCCAGATGCAGGTATTTGTAAATGTAAATGAAAAAGCTCTGCCGCGCAACCGTGGATTTTAGGCCTACGCATTTACCAACTTAATTCAATTACCAGTTGGCAAGTGTGGCGTTGAAGATGTCAATAAAAATCTGATCGAAAATTTTCTTTTCGAGACTTTCCTGAACGGTGATCAGATTTTGCTCATTTGGGAAATCGGCATAGAAGCTAAAGGTTTTGTCTTTAAAACTGTTTTTAGGTTCCAGATTATCAACGTAGTTAGCCCGAATGCCAATGGTTAACCGGGTAAGGGCAGCTTGCGTTGGCCGGTTGGGGTCGTTGCTGGAAACCGGTGCTAAGGGAGCCACTGAATATTGTACGATGGTGCCTTCCAACTGCAGTTCGCCATTGGTGGAAACAACGCGCAAGCTGGAGTTTTGCTGGTAGTAATCTTTTAGTTTGTTCGTAAAGTTTTGCCCCAGGTTGGCTGGCCCTAAATCGGTGTTGTTAAAGAAAGGTTCAATTTGAATGGTTCTGGCAGTAGTGGCCGCTCCCGACAATGAGTAAAAGTGGCAACCACTTAAGCTTAAAAGTACGACCAGCGAAGTCAGTGCAAAAAAGCGAAGGGACATGCGAGATCGTGTGAAGCAATTATTCTTCAAGTTCGTATTCTTTAATTTTGCGGTACAACGTTCTTTCAGATATTCCCAAATCGCGTGCCGCATATTTTCGTTTGTTGTTGTTTTTGCGAAGGGCTCGCATGATGAGTTCTTTTTCTTTCTTCACAATAGAAAGCGAATCGTCTTCGGCCACGTGCGAAATATCTTGCACTTCTTCCTGCTCGGCTGGTGTTTCAGTCTGACGCACCGGGTTGATGTTGAGCACCATTTCATTTGCCGGACGAGGCTCTTCATGCCGCAGACTTTCGAACAACGAGGCATTGTCTTTCAGAATCTGAGCCGCTTCAGCCGGGTTACCCAAACTTTCAAGTACTAATTTTTTCAGGTCGTTTACATCTTTGCGCATGTCAAACAGCACCTTGTACAAGATCTCACGCTCTGAAATATTTTCTGATCCGCCGGGTCCATTATACAATGCGGGTAGGGTAGACTCTTTCGGCAAGTAGGTAGCCAACGCAGCTCCATTGATTTCTTTTTGATCCGGCGAAAGCACGGAGATTTGTTCGACAATATTTTTCAACTGACGAATGTTGCCGGGAAAGCGGTACTTGAGCAATAGCTCTTTCGCATCATCGGTTAACGAGATTGGTTTTACCTTATACTTTTCAGAAAAGTCGGTGGCAAATTTGCGGAACAACAGTTCGATATCACGTCCGCGTTCCCGCAGAGGAGGTACAAAAATCGGTACCGTACTTAAACGATAATACAAGTCTTCACGAAATTTACCTTGCTCTACTTTGTGTAACAGATTTACGTTGGTAGCGCCCACCACACGCACATCGGTCTTTAGCACTTTCGAAGATCCTACTTTGATGAACTCTCCGTTTTCCAAAACTCGCAGCAAGCGTGCTTGTGTCGCGAGGGGCATCTCACCAATCTCATCGAGGAAAATGGTGCCACCGTTGGTTACTTCAAAATATCCTTTGCGTGCTTCGTGTGCGCCGGTGAAAGATCCTTTTTCGTGCCCGAATAGTTCGGAGTCAATGGTTCCTTCCGGAATAGATCCGCAGTTAATCGCAATAAATTGTCCGTGTTTGCGGGGGCTTAGCTGATGGATAATTTTGGAGAATGATTCTTTCCCCGATCCGCTTTCCCCGGTAATCAATACAGTCATGTCGGTAGGAGCCACTTGCATGGCTACACGCACTGCATGATCCAGTAATTGGGCATTTCCAATAATGCCAAACCGATTTTTAATACTTTGAATATCCGTTTCTAACACAGTCATTTCATCTTCTTTTTTTATTGGTTTACGATTTTACCAATAAGGGTGCCGCCGGTGCAGCTTTCGATCATCACATGGACGTATTGACCTTTGGTTTTATTTTCTTTCGGAAAAATAACCACTTTGTTGGCCGAGTTTCTCCCTTGCAAATGTTCGGTCGATCGTTTGGAGGTTCCTTCAACTAACACCTTCTGCACGTTGCCCACATCCATTCGGTTGCGCTTCAGCGAAAGCTCATTTTGTTTTTTGATGATCTCATCCAACCGGCGTTTCTTCACCTCCAGCGAGATGTCATCGGTCCACTTTTTTGCAGCCAGGGTTCCCGGTCGTTCAGAATAGAAGAACATGTACGAATAGTCATATTCTACTAAATCCATAAGTGTAAGCGTATCCTGATGTTCTTCTTCTGTCTCAGTGCAAAATCCGGTAATCATATCCGAAGAGATACCGCATTCCGTTCCTAAAATTTCACGAATCTTGGCCACGCGTTGCAAATACCACTCGCGGGTGTAGCCACGATTCATGAGTTCCAATATGCGGCTGTTACCGCTTTGCACAGGCAGGTGAATATATTTGCAAATGTTGTCGTAGCGTGCCATGGTGTGCAACACTTCATCGGTAATGTCTTTGGGGTGCGAAGTGGAGAATCGCACACGTAAATCCGGATTGACTTGCGCCACCATTTCGAGCAGTTGCGCAAAGTTGACGATTTCAGAAATCTGATTTTTCTCCAAACGTGCCTTGTTGTTCTCAACTTCACTCCACTTGTACGAATCAACATTTTGTCCCAGCAGCGTTACCTCGCGATAGCCTTTGTCAAAAAGATCGTTCGCTTCAGCTACAATAGAATGAGGGTCGCGGCTTCTCTCTCGGCCACGTGTAAAGGGCACAACGCAAAAAGAGCACATGTTGTCGCAACCGCGCATGATAGAAATGAAAGCGGTGATGCCATTGGAGTTTAACCGCACTGGACTAATATCGGCGTACGTCTCTTCGCGCGATAAAAATGTGTTCACGGCTTTGTCGCCTTCGTCAACCTGCAAGATGAGTTGCGGCAGATCGCGGTAAGCATCAGGTCCCGCCACCAGGTCCACAATCTTTTCTTCTTCCAATAATTTTGTCTTGAGGCGTTCGGCCATGCATCCCAAAACGCCCACCATCATTTCTGGCTTTTTTTTCTTTAAACCATTGATGTAGTTGAGTCGGTTACGCACGGTTTGCTCTGCCTTTTCGCGAATGGAGCAGGTGTTCAGAAACACTAAATCAGCTTCTTCAATCTCTGAGGTGGTATCAAAGCCTTCTTTTTGCAGAATGGATGCTACAATCTCGCTGTCCGAAAAATTCATTTGACAGCCATAGCTTTCGATGTACAACTTGCGGGCTTTACCCGTGTTTTGGGTAGCCATCACTTTCATGGTTTCGCTGCCTTCGCCCTCGGTTCCGGTCAAAAATCCTATATCGTCAATCAGATTATCCATGTCTTTTTTATTCGCACGCAAATTTAGCAACATATTCCTCATTCGTGACATCTTGTCAGGGGGATTTTGTGATCTTCCGTGTTTACACTAATCTTGAGGTAAATTGACTACTTAAATGGCACTTGTTAAATCGGTAAGAGGGTTTACACCCCAATTTGGAAAGAATTGCTTTTTGGCGGAAACATCGGTAGTGGTAGGCGAAGTGACGATGGGCGATAATTGCACCGTGTGGTTTCACGCTGTGGTGCGCGGTGATGTGCATTCTATATCAATTGGAAACAATACCAATATTCAGGATGGCGCAGTGATTCACTGCACGTATCAAAAAGCAAAAACGGTGATCGGCTCAAATGTTTCCATCGCCCACAAGGCCATTGTGCATGGATGTACGATTGAAGATAATGTGCTGATAGGCATGGGCGCCATCGTGATGGATGATGCCGTGATTGGTACCGGTTCGGTTATCGCGGCTGGAGCGATCATACTTCCTAAAACAATTGTAGAACCGGGAACTGTGTGGGCAGGTGTTCCGGCTAAAAAGGTGAAAGAAGTAGGAGAGGAGATGAAGCAAGTAATACAACGCACTGCAAAGAATTATCCCATGTATGCGGAGTGGTTCAAAGAATCATCAACGGAAGGGACAACGAATGAAAAGAAATAGATAACAACATCATGAAGAATACAAACCCCGGATTTGACCCGACCATTATTGCTGAACATCGTGAGCGAATGAATGGAAATACCTATCTGATTATTGATGACGATGACGCATCAGACGAGTATCAACATTTTTATTTTGTAGGTAAACGCGATGGTAAAGAGGTGCTGGTAGATACCGTGCTTTGCACCTTGCGATTAGAACATGAACGCCAACTTTATGAAATTGCCGAAGAGAAAGCTTTTGAACAATTTCCGGCTTACAAGCAGTGGCTCGAGTCGGAGCAGCCAGCAACAGATGATGCTACTCAAGAAATGGAAGAGGAGGTTGGGCTGTTTATGGCTAATGTGATGATGGAATTGCAAGACGAAGACAGCGTGAAAGTGCAGGAGTATGCCGAGGAAGTGGAGGAGGCTGAGTTTGGCATTGGGCTGGATGTGGCGCTGCATCGTGATCGAATCACCCCGCAGTTGATTGAAAAGTTTGTAACCGACTATAATAGCGGCATGTTAACCTTAGATGAGACTCTCTATTCCTTCCAAATGGAGGAGGATGATGAAATGTGAATTTTGTGCTGAACCCTTTCTGTTTATATTTGCCCCCTCAAAACTTAAATCTATCAAAATGAAAAATGTTCCGATTGCCCTCAGTGGGTTATCTTTAGTGGGTGTGGCTGTGTTGTTCTATCTTCACTTTGCTACGCCTAACAACACCAGTTCGGCTAAACCTGTGGTGGCTGGCGATATCAAAATAGCCTACGTTAACTCAGACACCGTGTTGAAATACTATGATTATTACAAAGAGGTAAAGACTCGCTTCGAGGCAAAGGGCAAAAAATTAGATCAGGATTTACAAAACCGTGCACAGGCTTTACAAAATGAAATTGGTGCCTATCAACGTAACTTAAGCACTATGACCATCGGACAGGCGAAAGCAATCGAAGAAGATTTAGGCAAGAAGCAACAAAACTTTCGTATGTATCAGCAAAGCGTAGAACAAGAATTGGTAAATGATCAATCGAAAGTGAATTCCGAATTGTATGGCAACATTACTTCTTTTCTGAAGACCTATGGCGCAGAGCGCGGATTGGATGTGGTATTGAAATACGATCCTTCCAGCGACTTGTTGTTTGGTAACACTGCAATCGACATCAGCCAGGATGTGATCAAAGGATTGAATGAAGTATTCCAACAGAAGAAAACAGAAGGAACCAAGAAAGATTCAACAGCTACGAAAAAGTAGTTTCGCATACCATTTGTCAAAAAGCCGGTGACTCAACTTAGTCTCCGGCTTTTTTGTTTTTTGGATTAATAGTACTTTGCGAGTAATTGATAAATTCTATAGTTACGAATCCCCGATGAAGATCAACGCCTTTCGGTACTTAAATGTAAAATCAGACGAGCAAAAGAAGGTAGCTCTGATGCTGGGCATGGGATTCTTTATCGGGATTTTCGTAGCCACCTTTCAGGTAACGGCCGAGTCGTTGTTCCTCAACAAAATGAGCGACCAACTCAACAAAGCTTTTTTGATTTCGGGTGGATTGGGTATTGCCTCTACTTTGCTTTTCTCCTTTTTTCAAAACCGAATTCGGTTTGGGGTGTTGGCTTCTGCAAGCCTCGTCTTGATTTTCATTACTACCGTAGCCCTACATTACTTTTATCATTTCGGGGCAACCGAATTGCATGACAATACTTTGTTGGTTATGTACAGCCTTACAGGCCCGACCACGGCTATACTCTTGCTGTGCTACTGGGGAATGTTTGGTCGTATTTTTGACTTCAAACAATCAAAACGAATTATTGGCTGGATTGACACCGGACAGCTCATTGCCATCATTATTGCCAACTTCCTCATCCCTAATACCTCAAGCCTTTTTCCGGATACATCCGATTATTTGCTTGTTTGTGATGCAAGTATTGTTGGGGCGTTGGTTTGTTTGGTGGTGATTACCGCTTCTTTTGGCATGACTAGCAAATTGATTGCCGATGACTCCGTTCGAAAGGAGACGCAGTTCAATCGAATCTTGAAAGATAAGTATGTATTGCTGCTCAGTTTGTTTCTGGTAACATCGGTTGTAACATTCAATTTCAACCAATTCATTTTTCAGGATTTGTTGAATGAGCAGTATCCCAACCAACGCGACCTGACCAACTTTGTGGCGTATTTCAACGGAACGATTTACATGCTGAGTTTGGTGATGCAGGTGTTTTTCAATGATAAAATTATCAGCTCTTATGGCTTACGCGTCTCTCTCTTCATCCTGCCATTGCTCACTGGATTTTTGGCTTTGACTTCATTCATTTCTGCTTTCTTTTTCGGTTATGATCTGGCGTCACATCCCGAGACGTTCATTTTCTTCTTTTTGTTTATTGCGTTGACACGACTGTTCAATAGCACCTTGCGCGATTCGCTGGAAAACCCCGTTTATAAACTCATGTTTGTGCCCATCGATGCTAAATATCGGTTTGGAATACAGGCAAAAGTAGAGGGGGTAATCAGTGAATCCGGACGCCTCATTGCAGGTATTTGCATTTTCGCCTTTTCACTCATACCGTTCTTTAAAATCATTTGGATACCGGTGATCATTTTGGCATTGTGCGGCTTGTATGTATTGGTCATCCAACGGTTGTATGGTGGTTACAAAAACAAGATTCGATCAAAACTGGAAAACAGCGATTACAGTCAGGAAAAGCTTGATTTAGGATTGAAGCAGGTAGTTGCCCGACTCGAACAACAATTGATTGATCGCCAAACATCCAAAGCAGTTTTCTCATTTCGATTGCTCGAAAAATTGGAGCCCGCCCAAGTGAGTATTTGGGTGAATAGCCTTATGAAAAACAGGTACGAGGAGGCGAGAGAATACGCACAACGAAGAATGAATGAGCTAAAGGGCTTATCCGTCTCCGACCAATACATCATTCGTGCTGACAAGGGAATGAATGAATCGGGCGAAAAGAAACTCTTGAGCAAAAGTGATCTGGAAGCCATTCTCAACAACGGAGGTGACATTCATAAACAGCGTATTCAACGACTGGCGCGGTCTGCCGAAGCAAACGATCGGCAATATGCGGCTGAATTGATTTTGCATTCTTCCACCGATGAAAACTCATCGTATTTGATCGAACTTTTGACTGATATTGAGCCCAAGGTGCGGAAGACAGCCATCTCTACTTCCATCAAGGTCAATAGCCCCGAAATCATATTCGAACTAATCGATAATTTGTCGAATCCGGTGTACAGCAATCAGGCGATGAATGCATTGGTTCTAATTGGCGGTAAGGCGCTGAATCATCTGGAAAGTGCCTTTTACCGAACAGGCCAGAGCACGCAAACGATTATTCGAATTGTGCAGGTGATAGGTAGGATAGGAGGGCAGCGCGCCAAAGATTTGCTGTGGAGTAAAATTGATTACCCTGATAAAGTGGTGGTGTCGCAGGTGTTGTTATCTATGGGTGAGTGCGGATTCAAAGCCGGTATTTCACAGATTACGCGCATTAAGTATGCCATCGAAAATGACGTGGCAGACATTGCCTGGAATATCAACGCATTTCAGGAATTGGATGCTGGTGATAGCCGGTTGAAACGCTCGTTGACAGAAGAAGATAGTCACGACATTGAGCACATTTACATGCTGCTGGCCATGCTTTACGACACTCGCTCCATTCAGTTGGTGAAAGAGAACATTGAAAGCGGAACCTCTGAAGGTACATCGTATGCCGTAGAATTGCTGGACGTATTTTTGTCGGAGCAATTAAAGCAACGGGTTATACCCGTGTTAGATGACCTCTCCAATGTGTAAAAAATAAACCGGCTGGAGGTGTTTTACCCACGCATGAGATTAGATCATAAATTGACTTTGAAGTTCTTGATTAACAGAGATTTCACTCAATCCAATCGCTGGACAAAGGCGTGCGCATTGGAACAAATTGGCTCGCAAAAAATTGCCGACTTCAAATTAGATTTGATCGCCCAATTGTTCAACCCCGATCGCTTATTGCGTGAAATGGCGGCCTGGGCACTTTATCAGATCGATCCGGCTGAATATGAATCCAATACGCTACGCTTGTCGAGTGATTCGAAAAGATGGTTGGATAGAGCCGTGATCCCCTCAAAACAAACCAAAGTCAAGCTTTTCGAAAAAATCGTATTCTTCCAGCAGTTGCCTATTTTTCATGACATCCCCGGTATCTCGCTATCATTTTTGGCCGATATTTCTCGTGAAGTACGTCTGGCCCCCGACGAATTTATTTCGGTAGATGAGAAGCTGAACAATGACTTTTATGTGGTTTTGAAAGGATCTGTGCAGTATTACGAGAAGAGCCGATATGTGATGGACTATGTGGCAGGCCAGTTTGTGGGTGAAATGATTGCCCCTGTCGGCTTTGCCAATTCGAACCTGCTGGTCACCAAAGAAGACACTGTTTTATTAAAAATCAATAAAGATCAATTCTACGAATTGTTGGCTGATAATATCAAGTTGGCTGACCGGGTTTTGGAATATATTTGATTTTGTGCTAAATTTTCAACTTTTTATATCATATTTGTTTAACCAGAAGAGATTTTTTAAACTATTGATTATATTTTTTAAGCTTTATTTTCAGTAATATAGTTCGTTTTATTTTGGCCATTTAATGTTAAACTACTCTGTCCAAGTTGGTGACCCAGATCAACAGGATTCGGATTTGAATCTTTCTTCTGAAAAGATAGATTTTAATCCATTTCCAGGACTCCGTCCATTTTCATTAGACGAATGTCACCTCTTTTTTGGAAGAGAAGGGCAGGCAGACGAAATATTACTCAAACTATCACAAAACCGCTCGGTCACGGTTTTAGGTTATTCTGGTAGCGGTAAGTCCAGTTTGATGTATTGCGGTTTAATCCCCATGCTTTATGGCGGATTTATGACAAATACTGGTCCCAATTGGAAAGTCATAATCACACGCCCTGGCACATCACCTTTCGAAAATCTAACTGAAAGCATTGTCGATTTCCTGTTAAATGAAGGGAAATTAGAGGAGACCGATAAGCAAATTCATCGATCAGTAATCAGTTCCGTACTTCATAGCGGCCCTAATGGATTGCTGGAAATCACCCGTTACATTCAATCGACTCATGGAGAGAATATTTTTTTTCTCATCGATCAGTTCGAAGAGCTATTTCGATATAAAGATTCGGCTACAGAAGACTCAGCCGACGAATCCACGGAGTATGTTAGTTTGATTCTGGCTACAGTAGAACAGGAAGAAGTGCCTGCTTATTTGGCCTTGAGTATGAGAGCCGATTTTTTGGGCGACTGTGCTTCTTTTCCGGGGCTTACCAATCTGGTGAATAAGAGTAACTATCTGGTGCCGCAAATGACCCGTGAACAAAAACGCATGGTTATAGAAGGGCCAGTAGCTGTAGGAGGAGGCAGAATTTCACAAAGATTGGTGAAACGCCTGCTGAGCGATATCGGAGATAATCAAGACCAGTTACCCATTTTGCAGCATGCGCTCATGCGAACCTGGGACTACTGGTTGGCCAACCGGGAACCAGGCGAACCGATGGACTTGCGCCATTATAATTCAGTGGGTCAAATTGAACAAGCACTATCTATTCATGCCAATGAAGCTTTTGAAGAGTTAAACTCACAAGACAAAGAGATTGCAGAAATTCTCTTTAAGGGCATTACAGAAAAAAATCAGGAAAGTCAAGGAACTCGCAGACCTACGAAAGTAAAAACCATTGCTGAATTGGCTTCTGTTCCTGAAAGCAAAGTAATCCAAGTGGTGGATAAATTCAGGCAGCAAGGAAGATCCTTCCTGATGCCAAGTTATCATATTCCTTTGACATCAGATTCGCTTGTAGAGATTTCCCACGAAAGTTTGATGCGGATTTGGACGCGGCTGGCCACCTGGGTGGATGAAGAATTCGAATCGGCACGCATGTATAAACGGGTGTCGGATGCTTCAGCTATGTATCAGGTTGGTAAAACCAGCTTGTGGCGCCCACCGGATTTGCAGTTGGCCCTCAACTGGCAAAAGAAGCAGAACCCTACGCGTACCTGGGCACAGCGCTATGATATCGCATTTGAACGGGCCATCGTTTTCCTCGATACCAGCCGTATCACTTTTGAGGCGGAATTGAAAAATCAGGAAATGTTGCAGCGCAGGATGTTGCGCCGAGCACGTATCACCAATATCGTATTGGGTATCGCATTGTTGGTGTCCATCGGATTCTTTTTCTATGGATTGATCAATAACATCGAGATGCAGAAAGAGCGTAAGGCGGCGCTGGAGGCCAAAGCGATAGCAGAAAAGCAAACGCAATTGGCGAATGAACAGACACAGTTAGCCAAAAAAGCAACACAGCGTGCAGAGGAAAATAACAGAAAGCTTCTTGAAAAAGAGAAGGAGCTGCGAAATGCCTTGGATGAAACACGGTCTGCCAAGGATTTTGCTTTGGCGCAGGCACAAGAAGCCAAACGACAAGAGTTATTAGCAAAGGAATCAAGTGTAAAAGAACGCGACGCCAAAGAGATTGCTGTACAAAAAACCAATGAAGCCGAAAAGAATTTAGTGCGGGCCAATAGCCTCTATTTTTTAACCGTGGCGCAGTCGCTTGAGGCAAAGTCAGAAAATATCGATGAAAAAGAATTGGCCGGATTGACCTCTATGCAAGGCTATCTCTTCCACACAAAATACGGCGGCAAGAAATATGACCCGTACGTTTTTCGGGGACTCTACTATGCGCTGGCCAAACTATCCGGATACAACTACAACGCAGTGCGCGTGCCGGGTGGTTTGAAAAACAAAATGTTCGCGTTGGCGGTATCTCAAACTTCCGATCGATTCTTTACCACGGGTAATGACGGCCGCATTGTAGAAGGTAACTACATCACTCAAAAAGCAAATGTCGCCTTCTATGAAAACAAAGGCCAGGCAAACAGAGTGTTGGCGTTAAGTAAGGACGAAAAATATCTCGTGAATGGCAATGACTCAAGTGATTTAGAAATTTTCAATGTCGATGCGTTAACGAAAGAACCAAAAGTTATATCGGGGCACCGGGGATTGATTACTGATATCAAGTTTTTGCCAGGCAACACAAGTTTTATTTCCGCTTCTGCAGATCGTACCGTGCGCCTCAATCAAGTTACAGGCCAAAGCAAAGTCATCTTGACGCTTCCTTTTGAGTTAAAATCAATCGATGTAAGTTCTGATGGCAATTGGATTGTAGGTGCCTCTCCGGCCGGAAATCTAATCTTGATCAATGCCAAAGATTATACATATACCGAAATTGCTAACGAAACATCTGCGCGTATTTTATCGGTGGCTTTTCACCCATCCGACAAAATCATTGCGTATGGTGTAGAAGTGATTGCCGACAACAAAACGGTATCCAAAGGGTTGGTTAAAATTCTGGATTTAAATACACAAAAAATAAAAGAACTTTCAGGCCATAAAGCGGGTGTTACCGATTTGGAATTTAGCCCCGATGGAAAGTTGCTGGCTAGCGCCGGTTTAGATCGTAAACTTCAGATGTGGGTGGTAGATCATGAAGAAGACTTGCCAGTGGTAATGGACAATAACAATGGTAATGTGTGGAAACTCGGATTCGCAAAAGGTTCTGATTACTTGGTGGCATCGTGTAATGATGGTCAGATACGCGTGTACCCCACCGATACAAGAGTATTGGCAGAACGTGTTTGTCCGAACCTCACCCGTAATATGACGAAGGAAGAGTGGAGAATTTATGTAGGGGCTGATATCGATTATGAATCAACCTGTAAGAGCTTATTAATCAAAGATTATTAATCACGAATGAATTTATTCAGAGTCGCTCTTCCGGTTGTTCTGTCAATTTCTGTCAGCATGTCTGCTTTCGCTCAGGAAAATTGCCAGCAAACACTGGACTTAGCCAATACCGAGTTTGAATCCGGTCGATTTTACGGATTGCCTTCACTTTTGAAAAGTTGCTTAGAGTCTGGCTTTACCAACGAGCAACGTTTCCGCGCATATTATATATTGGCGCAGGCGTATCTTGTTTTAGACGATCCGATTGGTGCCGAAACCAGCTACCTTAACTTATTGAAGGTTAATCCTGAATTTAAGCCTAATGAAAAGGATGACCCGATCGATATCGTTTATTTAAGCCGGAAATTCACCAGTCGCCCTCGTTTCACACCCCACTACCGCATAGGTGCTAATGTTACATTTCCGGGTGTTATAGAAGGAGTATCTACTTCTGCATCCCAAGTCAATATTTCCAGAACGATCCGCGTAGGTGTGCAGGTTGCAATGGGGTTAGATTGGAACATAGATGATAATTGGAGTCTGTGTACAGGTATTGGCTATGCCACCAAATCGTTTGGTGTAACAACCAGTAAAATATCAACTAGTGATGTGAGTACGTTGGTTGATAATTCCAATTGGTTAGATATTCCACTTTATCTTAAATATTCGTACGATTCTGGAAAGATTCGTCCGTTTGGTTATGTAGGTTTGGTGGCTAATCTGTTAGTATCCAGTTCTGCATCGTTGGTCTTCAACGACAATAGTTCGGTGTCGGCACAAACACGAATTGCGCAAGGCCCCGATATTGATCTTGGATTTAAACGCAATTTTTTCAATAGATCTCTGGTTTTTGGCGGAGGTATAAAGTACAAAATAGGGAAGAATTTTTTGTACGCAGATGCTCGGTACATGGTGGGCTTGAATAACATTACCATAGCGGACAAGAACTTCTACAATTCAGATGGAACGTTGGCTACAACACTTACCCAATACCAATATGTAAATGATTTTTTAAGATTGGATAATCTTTCAATATCATTTGGCTATATCAGGCCTTTATATGATCCTCGTAAACTGAAGAACGGATCGGGTAAACGTTTTTTAACAGGATTGTTTAAGTCAAAGAATAAGAAATGAAATTCAGATTCTCCATTTTTCTAACGGCTCTTTTAGCACTGCTCTTATCCTGTGAGTCTTCCGATCCGTCTCCCAATTCGGATTACTTCTTGAAATTTCTGGGGAATGATGGCGATCAGACAGGAGTTGATTTTGTGGTGAATCCCGATGGGTCAGTCGTTGTGCTTGGCAACTCACGCGCATCCGCCACCGATGATCAGGATTTGTATGTTGCAAAACTAAATACCGAGGCAAAGATCGTGTGGGAAATTACCTTGGGTGAATCACTGGACGAAGATGCCAAAGACATCGAATTGCTTCCGGATGGAAGTTTGATCATTCTAGCCAACTCACAGATTTCAACTACCAATAATGACGTGCTTCTGATAAAGCTTGATCCCAATGGGGTTGAGTTAGGCAGAATACGTCAGGGGTTAACCGAGGCAAATGGGACTACGCCCAAAAACGAAAATGCGAAGAGCATTACCGTAATTAATGATGGCTTTATCGTAGCAGGTGGCACCAGCTTTATTCCCCAACCCACCAACGATAAATCGGACTTCATGTACATGCGATTTTTGAATAACCTCTCTTGGGTAAATGGCACATGGAAAAACTCCAGCGGATTTAGCAATAGCTATGCAGGCGAAGATATGGCTATAAAAGTAGTGCAACGAGACAACAGCACTTTTTATGTATTTGGCTATACAGATTTTGATGAAACCAATGTGACTGGAGATTTTAATTTCATCTCATTTAAATTAGGCCCAGACGGAGAACAATCAAGTCAAAACCTGTTCATGGGCACGGATAATTCAGATGAAAAGATGACTGGGTTTTCGGATGCTTCTAATCAAGTGGTCAGTGGTTATCTTCTAACCGGTACATCTCAAAACACAATTGATGGCGACATTTATCTCGCAAAACTTCCGCGAAATTTATCTTTTTTCAAATCTGATTTAATCGTTGACCGTCAGCTTGGTTTAAACGTAGGCAAATCGGCTTTGCAACGCTCATTTAACGATTCACCTGCCAGCGACAATTTTTTTGTGGCCACTGAAAAATTAAATGGCACCTCTTTAGATATCTTGCTGGCTAAGCTGGATAATCGCGGCAATCGGATTTTTGAAGTCAGCTTTGGAAGCAAAGAGGGTGACGATTTTGCCGGAAAAGTTGTAGAACTTTCCAATGGCAGAATTTTAATGATAGGCACCATGACGCTGGGAGGGGTAGTGGATGGACAAAAGAAAATTGCCCTCTTGAAACTCAATTCTCAGGGCAAACTTGCTCCATAAAAAAGCGTGTTTTTTCTTTAAATTGGTTACTTTTAAGGTCGAATAGTAATTATAATTATTGTTCGTTGGCTTAACCTTTAACCTGAGTAACTTGAATCTCGATTTACGTCCCCAACCTTGCAATAAGCTTCAGCGCACATTTTTGCTAACAGCATTCTTTCTGGGCTTTTTTAGCCTGACTTATTCACAGGGTATATTCAATTCAAACGCTAGCGGCGATTGGGAAAATGCATCCACGTGGTCATTGTCAACTGGCTTTGACGCAGATGGTATACCAGATGCGGATGACGATGTAACCATTTTAAATCTTCACACAGTTAACGTGAGCGATGGTACCGCCGCATCAACCATACATGCATGCTCATCGCTCACAATCAACTCCGGGGGTATTTTATCCATGAATTCAGATACGTTCATTCGAACGCTGAATGTTGGTGGTAATCTGTTGATTTCCGCTGGAGGTACATTGAGTGTTACAGATTTTGGAGGAACGGTCACGCATCTTTTGAATATTGGTGGAAACTTTACAAACAATGGAGGAACCTTCTTACATGTCATCAACAATACCGATGTTCAGGTAACCTTTAACGGTACAGCAGCTCAGGTAATCGATGGAAGCCCTATTTCACAAAATTTCAGTGATATAGTTGTAAATAAGCCCTCAGGAACATTAACAGTAGGCGGTAGCACGACCACTTTAGCAATTAAAAATTATACACAACTATCAGGCGATTTTGTTGCTCCTGCAACATTGATTTGCAGTGGTAACTTTACGTTATCTTCTGACAATTTTACGGCAGGTACTAATTTATCGGTTGCCGAAAATTTCATTCATAATGGTGGAACATTTGCCGCAGGTACCGGCTCAGTTACTTTTAGTGGCACGACCCAAACATTAGGGGGAACAACTAGCACCACTTTCAATAATTTGAATATTCTTAATGGAACAGTAACACTCGCACGAAATACAATCAGTAATGGTACGCTAACGATATCAAACCCAGGGTTACTTTCGTTGAGCTCCTTTAACTTTACGGCGAATGGATTAGTGAATTTAACCGGCTCGTCCATTTCTGGTACTGGTTCATTGATTGTTGCTGGTGGATTAAGTACAAACCCAAGTACAACAACGGCTACTGTCACTTCGCCTCTCGTTATCTCTAGTATTCAATCACTTTCTATCGGTAATGGAGCGGCAACTCCCGATCTATCAATTTCATCTGTCATATCAGGCACTGGAGGATTAAGTAAATCAGGATTGGGTGAACTTGAATTATCCGGGTCAAACGCATTCTCAGGCGGCGTTTCCTTAAATGCAGGCACACTTAACATAAACAATAGTTCAGCCCTTGGATCTTCTGCAGGAACATTTACCATTTCAGGTGGCATTTTAGATAATACATCCGCCAGTCCTTTAACAACACTTGATTATGCACAAGTTTGGTCAGGTAATTTCTCCTTCGCAGGAACGCAAAATTTAAATTTGGGTAATGGAGCGATCAGCTTGACAAACAATACTCAGGTGACGGTATCTTCTAACTCATTGACCAACGGTGGAACTATCTCCGGCTCAACCTTTAATTTGACAAAAGCGGGCGCTGGTTCTTTGCTTTTAGGTGCGAATCCTGCTTCGGTTAATTCACTCATCGTAAATGCCGGAGTTTTCACTTCTACCACGGGTACACTTACAATTTCAGGTAACTTCACCAATCTCGGCACCTTCAATCACAATAATGGAATAGTTTCTTTTAATGGCGGCGCATCACAAGCCGTAGCTGCTGTAAATTATAACGCTTTGGTTTTGTCAGGCGCTGGCCAGAAAAATGCTTCTGGAAATATAGCCGTTGATGGACTTGTACCGGGTAGCTTGAACAATGCTTCTGTTTTTGACTTGGGAAACAATACGCTCACGGTTTCAGCTGTCATTGCTAATTCAGGAACCATTCGGTTCTCCGGGCTTTCAAATGGGTTGGCCATTAATTCAGGAACAGTAGAATATAATGGAGCTGCTCAAATTATCACTGCGGGCAACTACAATAACCTCTTAATAAATCAATCAAGTGGCGAGGCAATAATCGCAGGTGATATTGTAACAAATGGAACACTTACATTGGCGGCCGGAAGAGTAAATCTTGGATCATTTAATTTAACATTGTCTCCCCCGTCTACGATTTCGGTAGTAGCTCCTTCAGCCTCCAAAATGATTGTTGCTTCAGGTGGCAGTGAGATCAGGAAGCAATTTAATGCAAACGGAAGTTTTACATTTCCGATCGGAGATAATACCGGTTTGTCAGAGTATTCACCAATTACAGTAGCTGTTACGGGTACAGGTTATTCGTCTGCTTATGTTGGAGTATCTGTGGTTGACGCAGTTCACCCATCCAATGCAAGCTCAAGTAATTTCTTGAGTCGTTTTTGGAATGTACGTCAGGTTGGTATAACAAGTTGTTTAGCTACAGTAACAGCCTCTTACGCTCCAACTGATATTAATGGAACTGAAGCCGCAATGACAACCGCTCAGCTAAGCGGAGCATTTAATCAGTCGTCCAATCCATGGGTAAAATATCCGGCAACGGCATTGGGAGGTAACTCTATGACAACCACCGTAGGCGCGCCCATTTCCCCAGCTTTTCCCTCTTCCTTTACTGCAATCACCAAAGCCACCCCAACAGTAAGCATTACCGGAGGTGGTGTCACTATTTGTAAAGGTTCATCAACGGTCCTAACAGCAGTTGGATCGGGCGATCCAACATTTACGTACTCATGGTCTCCCACCGCTGGATTGAGCTCACCAATTGTTGCTAATCCGATAGCATCTCCAACTGCTACTACTGTTTATACAGTAACTGCGATTGATGGAAATGGAATATCAACGACCAGCAATACAACCATCACTGTTAATGAGATTCCAACTTTATCCGGTGCTTCGCAAGCGGCAGTGGTATGTACAGGAACGGGGGCTGTCATAAATATGACCGGATTAATCCCGTCAAGTACTTCAATAATTAGCTACTCAATAAACGGCATCCCGCAAACTCCCGTTAGTGGAGTGGTTGCAAATGGTGCGGGATTGGGAAGTTTTACAACCTCTAATCTGGCTGCTATCAATAATGGACAGAACCTGCAGATTACTGGTATCACCATTACGAGTGCAACACCAAATTGCAATCAAACATTTGCTCAGAACGTTTCCCTCTCAGTAGATAGCCCCGCATCAGTATCAGTTCAGCCTACAGCAAATACTACACTTTGTGAAGGTGCTCCATTCAGTTTAAGTGTCACAGCCACGGGTACAGGATTGACTTATCAGTGGAAAAAGGCAGGAGTAGATATTTCAGGTGCTAATTCGAGCTCATTTAGTATTGGTTCAGTAACAGCGGCTTCCGCAGCAAATTATACAGTGGTGGTTACAAGTGCCGGAGTATGTATACCGGTTAGTGTTACGAGTAACCCTGCTGCATTGGTGGTCAACACATTACCTGCGATCACGACCCAACCGGTATTGAGCCAGACGGTATGCGAGGGCACAACGAACGTGACCTTCAGCGTAGTGGCTACGGGTACAGGTTTAACGTATCAATGGAAGAAGAACGGCGTAGATATTGGAGGAGCTACCTCAGCTACTTACACGCTCCCCACAGCGAATACCACAGATGCGGGCACGTAC
>VYKN01000026.1_pt1 | contig 74192 bp, 66 predicted proteins | sample 5114581 | NCBI WGS metagenome assembly VYKN01 (sample SAMN12291810, study PRJNA351875) | freshwater metagenome | isolation source: freshwater lake | place: USA: Michigan, Baker Lake | collected 2011-08-08
GCAGGCACCACTCATGCAATTGAATTTGGACGTGAAGGGCACACAGAAAAAACCGATCAGCATTTCAAACACCGGCGGTGGCGGATTGTTTGTACGGGTCATCAATCGGGGTACACCTGCACAAGGTACTGAAGAAGCACTGCGTAATAACCTTTCGATGGAGGTAACATTTACAAATTCAAAAGGAGTAGGCATTGATGTAACAAAGCTGGAACAAGGCACTGAGTTCTATGCAAATGTAACGGTGAAAAACCCGGGCCTACGCGGCAACTACGAAAACCTGGCACTCACGCAAGTGTTCCCATCGGGTTGGGAAATTAACAATGTGCGTTTAACGAACGACGAAGGAACCGAGAAGACTGACCGAGGCGATTATCAGGATATTCGCGATGACCGGGTGAATACCTATTTCCGTCTGTGGGCTCTGAATCAAAGAACTTTTCGTGTATCTTTGACGGCGAGTTATAGTGGCACATTTTACCTTCCCGGCGCGTCTTGCGAAGCCATGTACGACAATACCATCAACGCTAAAGATAAAGGGCAGATGGTTGAGGTAGTGAAAAGAGTAGTGCAATAAAAACATCCCCAGAAAATTTTAAATGACACATCGGCAACAGCCATCGTAAGCAATTTTATGATAAACAATTTGCACGTAGCCTCCCCTAATCCGTGGTCTGTATCCGCACGTGAGGACGCAGACCTAGGGGCATCCGATCAACGCTAGAGATAAAGGACAGATGGTAGAAGTACTGAGGCGAGTAGTGCAATAAAAAAAATCCCCCGATTTAATTTTAAATGATAAACAGGCAATAGCCATTGATGAGAATTTTATGATAAAACAGTTTGTATGTAGCCTCCTCTTCATAGGATCGGCATGGGTAGCAGTAGGGCAAGACTACATTGTTAATGACTCTGTCTATTCAAGTGGAACCGTCAGAACACTTTCGGATGGATCGATTCGTTATCGCAAATTAAAAATAGACGCCACCACCCGCTACACAGCCGATCAGATAAAAGAGTTTGGTGTAGGCGAAAAGGTTTTTGAATCTGTGCGTTATCATAATACCATGCATTTTGCAGAGCGACTCGCGAAAATTAATCGTTTCAAATTACTTTCAGTACGCGGCGACTACCTGATCAAAAAAAATGATTCGGTGCAAGAAGTAAAACGAGCCGACTTACGAGTAGCCCTGCAAAAACATCTGAATTGTTCGGATAACCGAATTCTAAAAAAAGCACTCTCTACAAAAAAATCCATTGCCTATAACGTAAGGTTGCTTTTAAAGGAATGTGCACCGAAATCACTTCGCTTCAACCGCACTTCGCTATCCGTGGGTATCAGTCAATTCGATGTAACAGGTGATGGTGGTCTTTTAACTACCGAGCGCGTAGAAGGGCAATTTAGCAGCCCCTACATTTCCATTGGAAAAGAAATTCCATTTTACAAATCGAAAAATCTGTTTCTCACTACCGACCTGATCATTCACATGGTGTCGGGTAAAGTGCGCTCCACCACCTACGCAAAAGGTATATCGGCTCACTACATCTGGTTGCCTGTAGGAATAAAATGGGAACTTCCCACCGGCACGGTTCGACCTTTCTGGAAAGGCGGATTTATCGCCAGTTATTCCAGCTATGATTTGCCTACCGGATCCTCGGCGGGCATCAACTTCGGGCTTACGAGTTCACTTGGCTTACGCGTACCTATACAAACTATTCACGCTCTGCAACTAGAAATAAAACGGACAGACGCGGCTCGCAATGCGTTTAGCAATTATGAACTGGGTATGTCAGCCACATCCGTTTCTGTATCTTATAACTTTTAGATACCGACGAAAAAATTAATACCTATTTTTCACATTAATCAACTATTTATATTTAATCCATCTATCTAAAACCAAACAGACTAATTTAGTATGAGCACATTCACAAGAACATTCGTATTTCTTTTTTCATTTTTAGCATGCTCCCCAGCTATCTTTAGTCAAGTAAAATATGAGAGTGGTTATTTTATCACCAATGACGATCAACGCACGGAGTGCCTAATTCTGGCGCTCGAATGGAGTAACAATCCAACCGAATTCTCCTTTAAGCGCGATGAAGCCGGAAAACCGGAAACAAAAAAAATAGGTCAGGTTAAAGAGTTTTCAATCACAGGATCAAGCCGATTTATCAGAGCCGTTGTAGACATCGATCAATCATCCGATAATTTGGATGAACTTACCAGCAACCGTAATCCAATCTGGAAAAAAGACTCGGTCTTTCTCCGCATGTTGGTAGGTGGAAAGGCCACACTCTACTCCTACACCAAGGGTAATATGCTCCGATACTTTTACAAGACCGAGCAAAAAGAAATCACACAACTGATCTACAAACGCTTTCTAACCACCAACGGAATTGCAGTCGACAACAATTCTTTCCAACAACAATTGTTCAACGATGTGAAGTGTCCGAATGCCACACTGAAGGACGTTACGAAATTAATGTACAAAGACAATTCACTTATAAAGTACTTCATCGAGTATCTGGCTTGCTATGGCGACACCGGCCAGGTAGATAAGGGGTATCACGCACATAAAAGAAAAGTTGTAACACTCGTTCTGGGTGTACAACTTATACCCGGAGTGAACAAAAGCACTGTGACAGTGCCCACCGCAGACGGGAACTTGAATAAGCGAATAGGAGTCGAATTGGAATACTTTATGGGCAACCGAAACAAGTGGTCGTTCTTCCTAGATCCTAATTTGAACTTTGTCCCTAACAATTTCTTTTTTATATCCATGCCCGTAGGCTTTCGTCATTACTTTCACCTCGGAGAGCAAACCCGTCTTTTTCTAAATGTCTCGCTATTCGGCCCATTCTACTCACCCGATGCCAAGATATTTGGTCTGGGTATTTACCCACCATTCATTGGAGGAGGTGTTTCGTACAATCGGTTCCGGCTCGAAGCCCGCATTCCAACCACAAGCCAGGCGAGTACATTGAGCACCCTTACACTGGGTTACAATCTATCTTCCAATAAGAAAACAAAAGAATGATCCGTTTAAATTAGGCGCATGCAAACACAAAAAAATAACTATCCGTGTACGAAAAGATTCTTAAAAATTCTGCTTGCGGTAATCTTTGTCGGTTTGATGGGGTTCTTTGGGTTCGCTCCTGCCTACATACCTGATTAATCTAATTATTCGCATGATTCTTTTTCAAATACAACACACATCAAAAACGAATATGAGACTTATTACTTTTACTACATTGGCTGTTCTGCTGCAACTCCAATCGGTAGCTCAAAGCGAATTTCAAAAAGGATATTATATCACCAACAACGATGAACGCATTGAGTGTCAGATTCAAAATTCAGACTGGAAAAAAAATCCATCTGAATTCAAGTATAAAATTTCAGAATCGCAAGCCATTCAAAAAACAACGCTGTTGGATGTAAAAGAATTTAGCGTACCTGGCTCATTCCTGTATGTGCGGAAAATAATTGACATCGACCGATCCAGTGATAATGTCGATGAAATAGATTTTAACAAAAATCCAAAATGGGTAAAAGACACACTCTTCCTAAAAGTGGTACTGTCCGGATCGGCTACGCTATACTCCTATGAACAGGATAGTTTCAGCCGATTCTTTTACGCTACAGGTAATTCCGAAGTAAAACAATTAGTGTACAAGCGCTACATCGTTTCCAATAATCAATTTTCTACTAGTCGTATTTCAGAAAACGCAACGTTCCGCCAGCAACTCTGGACGGACGTAAAATGCGGTACATTAAATATCAATACCGTATCCAAACTACGCTATAACTCACGCGATTTAGAAAAGTACTTTGCAAACTATAATCAATGCAAGGGAGATGCACCCGATTCATACACCATTCGCGAGAAAAAAAGCGAGACCCGGTTTTGGGTCAGTGGCGGACTCACTTACTCTTCTGCTTCCGCCACTAAGTCGGCAACTAAATTTGATGCTCAAGCCGGCGTACGTATTGGTGTAGAAATTGAACAAGTTTTACCCGGGAACAATAACACGTGGAGTATTTTCATTGAACCTTCTTATTATTCCTATCAATCTTCGGTATTGGTTATTCCTTCTACCTTTTCTCTCAATATTAACTCAATCGAATTCCCCCTCGGTGTTCGCCGCTACTTCCCGTTGAATAATGAGCAAAAATTATTTTTAAACGCATATTACACACCCACGTTTGCCATCAACTTCAATTCCAATCTGACACTTTTAGAATTAAGAACACCTGTAATCCCCGACGGCAAAGTGGATATCAACATGGGAGATAATTTAGCCATCGGCGGCGGAATGATGTTTAAAAGAATAAAAACCGAAATCAGATATTGCTTAAACCGAAGCGTGATTGAAGGCGTGACCAGCTATGCAGAATACAAAAGGCTCTCTTTCACTGTTTCTTACTTGTTTACAAACAAAAAGACCAAGTAATCAATCGTTGCAGTAACTTCGCCTAAATCTCTCATCGAAAATGGTACGACTCCTCTTGTTCATACTACTCATCGGATTTGCCTGCTCCTGCTCTTCTGGCATTCACAAAATCAGTCGAGGCTTTTCAGATTCACCCACGCCTCCTCCACCGGATTATACTCGAAGCGAGCACTGGGCCTCCTTGCCTCAAAAAGCAGATGCCGCCGACAGCACACCTCGAAAAGCAAACCTTCTAAATGAACAAGCCTCAGCGTCGGTAGATGTATTTTTTATTTACCCCACCATTTTTACCGAAAAACCAAAAAATCAATTTATCTGGAATGCCGATGTCAATGATGCGGTGCTCAACCACGAAATTCAGGTGAGTACCATTCTCAATCAGGCGAGTGTGTTCAACGGCAGCGCTAAAATTTATGCACCGTATTACCGGCAAGCGCATTTGTATGCCTTCTACACAAGCAACCCAGCCGATGCCAAAAAGGCGTTGGATCTCGCCTATGAAGATGTAAAAGCAGCCTTCGAATATTATCTCACACATTACAATCAAGGTCGCCCCATCATCATCGCCTCGCACAGCCAGGGTAGCATGCATGGTGTGCGCCTCATTCAAGATTACTTTGACGGAAAAGAATTGCAAAAACAATTGGTAACTGCTTACCTGATTGGCCGCGCCATAAAACCAGACGTTTTTCAAACCATTCAACCGGCAACAAAGGCCGAAAAAATTGGCGGATGGGTGACGTGGAATACCGTGGGCCGCAACTACGTACCTTTCAACTACAACACCTATTACAAAGGATCGGTGTGTATAAACCCGTTGTTGTGGAGCAACACGGAAACCTACGTTTCGCGCGAACTCAACAAAGGAGGCGTTGCCTTTAAGTTTACATTTGCACCCCAGTTGGTAGATGCTCAAGTTCAACAAAACATGTTGTGGGTAAACCGACCCAACATTCGGGGCAGTTGGTTGGTGAAAAATAAAAGCTGGCATCGCGCCGACTACAACTTTTTCTACATGAACATCCGCGAAAATGTTGCCCTGCGTGTAGAACAATTTTTAAAACAGAAAGCCACCACCCGGTGAAAGCCCGTTGGAAAAAATATCGGGTATACATTATCACCTCGCTGGCACTGGCACTCGTCTTTTTCTATTTCGCTCTTCCCGATCCGCTCTTTGCGGATTCTTATTCCACGGTGTTGCAAGATCGGGAAGGCCATCTGCTGAGTGCGGCCATTTCAACCGATGGCCAGTGGCGCTTTCCGGAGCAAAAAAAAGTGTCTGCTAAGTTCGGTCAGGCACTCAAGCGCTTTGAAGACAAGCGCTTTGATGATCACATCGGCGTTGATTTTCTTTCGTTGGCTCGGGCTACTCGTCAAAATATTCAAGCCGGCAAAATCGTTAGTGGCGGTAGCACACTCTCCATGCAGGTGATTCGCTTAGCGCGAAAGAATCAGCCACGGAGCTTTTTTGAAAAAGTCATTGAAATAATTTTAGCCATTCGATTAGAGTTGCGCTACTCGAAAGATGAGATACTCTCCATCTACGCCTCGCACGCACCCTTCGGTGGAAACGTAGTGGGCATGGAGGCCGCCTGCTGGCGCTACTTCGGCCGATCGTCTTCGGAATTGAGTTGGGCCGAGGCAGCGATGCTTGCCGTATTGCCCAACAACCCCTCGCTGATTCACCTGGGGAAAAATAGAAATCAGTTGAAGCAAAAACGCGATCGTCTTTTACAACGGCTTTTTCAGGAAGGATTTTTTGATGCTATGACGTTGGAGTTGGCGTTGGCAGAACCGATCCCTGCACAACCTACCCCACTGCCGAGCTTAGCGCCGCACCTGCTTGATCGCGCAACCAAAGAAGGCTACGCGCAGCAAACCATTACCACCACCATCGACTATGCACAGCAACTGCGTACGAATCAGATTCTGCACGATCATTACAATCGCTTACAAGCCAATCAGATTTTTAATGCAGCAGCTTTGATCATGGATGTGAAGACGGGGGCAGTCATTGCCTATGTAGGCAACGTACCCTCCGGCTATCAAAATCAAGAACAAGTAGATGTAATTGCGGCACCCCGCAGCACCGGCAGCATCCTAAAACCTTTTCTGTTTGCGGCTCTCTTGGATGACGGAAAAATGCTTTCGAAAACTTTGCAACTCGACATTCCCATTTTAATCAATGGCTTCGCACCCAAAAATTTTTCCAACGAATTTGATGGAGCCGTGCCGGCCGATCAGGCATTGATTCGGTCGCTCAACGTGCCAGCCGTAGAAGAACTGCGCAACTATCGCTACGAAAAATTCTATGGACTGCTAAAAAATATGGGGCTATCTACGTTGGTTCAACCTCCTGATCATTATGGACTCTCACTCATCTTGGGCGGAGCGGAGGGCACGCTGTGGGATATCACCGGTATATATGCTTCGTTGGCACGCACGCTCAACAACTACTTTGAACACCCCGGAAAAAACAGATATGTAAAATCCGATTTTCATCCGCCGCATTATCTTCTTCCTGATTCGGTTGCTACCGCTTCGTTAGATGCTACCTCCTGGCTGAGTGCCGCGTCCATTTATCTCACCTTCGATGCCTTGCAGGAATTGTATCGGCCGGGTGAAGAAACCGGCTGGAAATATTTTAGCAATGCAAAAAAAATAGCCTGGAAAACCGGAACCAGTCATGGCTTTCGCGATGGCTGGGCCGTAGGCGTAAATGGCGACTATGCTGTAGGTGTTTGGGTGGGCAATGCCGATGGCGAAGGACGACCGGGTTTAACTGGAACTGAAGCGGCAGCACCCATTCTTTTTGATTTATTTTCATCCCTTCCGGAAGGAAAATGGTTTGCCGAACCAACTTCGGAAATGACGAAGATACCTGTATGCTCTAAAAGTGGTTATCGGCTAACCGAAGTTTGCGAAAAAGCAGATACCATTTGGGTAACAAAGGCGGGACTGCAAACAGCGGCCTGTCCATTTCATCAAAAAATTCATTTATCGCCCGATCAAAAATTTCGGGTACATGCGGAGTGCGAAGATCCCATGAAGATGATCAGTCGATCACAATTTATATTGCCTCCCGTGCAAGCCTATTATTTCAAGCAGAAAAATCCGGGTTATGTCTCTTTGCCACCCTTTCGCCAAGATTGTGCAAATCCTTCTACACATGCATCCATGGATTTAATCTACCCGAAACCGGATGCTAAAATTTATATCCCCATTGAGCTGACTGGCACACCCAATTACACCGTTTTTGAGGCCGTTCATCAATCGCCCACGGCCACACTCTTTTGGCATATCGACCATGTTTTTGTGGGGTCTACCTCAAAAAACCACCAAATTTCACTCATTCCTGCACCTGGAAAGCACATTCTCACAATAGTAGACAACACGGGAGAAGCCATTTCCAGGTCATTTTCAGTGCTTTCCAGCAGCAAAAAATAGTATAACTATTTGAAATGTAAGGTTTTGCTTATATTAGCTTAAATTAATTAATTAGTATCCCCAATATTTGTATCCCCTCAAATAGAAGTTTTTATGAAAAAGAAGTTGTCGTTAATCTTTCTACTTGGTTTAACCACCCTGAATTTAAAAGTAACAGCCACAAATCGTCAATCATCACAAAGCTCCAATTATGTAGTGATTGGTGCGTTTTCAATACCCAAAAATGCAATTGAATTCACTAACACGGCCAAGCAGCACAATCTATCAGCAGAATTCTCGATCAACCCCATACGCAAACTATTTTATGTTTACGTGCTATCCACACCCAATCAGGAATTAGCCATTGAAGAAGCAAAAAAACTGCGCAAAGATCCTGCGTATGCAGATGCGTGGGTTTTCACCGGCACGCTTGGTGAAGATGAAACTCAAAAAGGCACTGACACCAATCCGATAACTCGCGAAGCCATGCAAGTGGTAAAGCCAGCCGATGCAAATTCAACCACAGCCACAACCGTAAGTTCTACCGCTACATCTGCCATCAACACCACCACTCCAGCCGAACAAGAGCCAATTACAACAACCGCACCCATTGTTTCTTCTGTGCCTGAAACGACCGCTGCGGCTGTGGTAGAGGAAATCGAGCCCGGCAGCAAGAAATTTTTGTTCAAAATCATTACCTCCAAAGATCAAAAGGAAATACAAGGAGATGTGGACGTGATGGATCTGGAGAAAACAAAACCAAGAAAGGTGGCCTCCTATCGGGGAAATGAAGTGGTGAATGTAAAACCGGCTAACAAAAGTGGCAATGTATCTTTGGTATGCGAAGTGTTTGGTTATCGTAAACTTCAAACGCTCCTTAACTTTAATCAGCCGGAAGCCACCGAAGGAATAACGATAGAAGAAAATAAAGCGATCGTTCCTTTTGAATTGGTGCGACTCAAGAAAGGCGACTATGCCGTAATGTACAACGTGTATTTTTACAAAGATGCAGGCATCATGCGCCCCGAATCAAAGTACGAAGTCAACAGCCTACTTGAAATGCTCAAAGAAAATCCGAAATACAAAATTCGGATTCATGGTCACACCAATGGCAATTCAGCAGGCAAAGTAATTTCCATGGGAGAATCGAAAAATTTCTTTGGCATCAACGCCGATGTAAAAGAAGGATTTGGCTCGGCCAAAAAATTATCGGAAGAGCGCGCCAAAGTCATTCAAAGTTATTTGGTTTCTCAAGGGATTGATATTCACCGCATGCAGGTCAAAGCCTGGGGCGGTAAGCGACCGGTATACGAAGTAGACCACACATTGGCGCAAGCCAACGTGCGCGTAGAAATAGAAATTTTGGAAGACTAATCATTTATACTGAACTTTCCTGCATGGGAACGTTCAAGAGTGACATCTCCGGAAAAGATTTTCCGGAACACCAAAAAATTGCAGCAGGCAACGTCAAAGAGGAAATTTTTTCCAAAATCAAAGAAGATCACCCCCACTTTGATGAAAATTGTTTTCTGGCACAGTCAGAACTAAATCTGTATCGCAACAAATACATTGAGGCATCTCTTCAAAAAGAAGTAGGCACACTGAGTGAATTGGAACGTGAAGTGCTGGATGCGTTGCACAAAAACGAAACGATTTCAGGCGACATTGATCAGGCCACGGAAGATCACTTAACATACGGGCAACGACTGGCCGACCGCATTGCCTCTTTTGGCGGAAGCTGGACATTTATCCTCTCATTCTTCTTTGTTCTCTTCTGTTGGATATGCATCAATATCTATTTCTTAAATCAACCATTCGATCCATATCCATTTATCTTGCTGAATTTGATTCTCTCGTGTCTGGCGTCTTTACAAGCGCCCGTCATTATGATGAGTCAAAACCGGCAGGAAGAAAAAGACCGCGAACGTTCGAAGCATGACTATCAGGTAAATCTAAAAGCCGAACTGGAAATACGCATGCTTCACGAAAAAATAGATCATCTCATTCTGCACCAACAACAACGTCTGTTTGAAATTCAAAAGGTGCAAATCGATATGCTTCAAGAGATCGCCAACCGACTTGAAAATAATAAGCAGTCTTAGGGGCACCTCTAAAAACACAATTCACGCTTCCTTGCGATAGTTATCGGAATGTTAAATGGAAAGGTTGAGATGATAAAAAGAAGGTTTTTAGAGCTCCGCTTAAGCTATTTTAGACTTACTTTGTTGTGCTCAAGCGCATAAACGTTACCGAACCAACACACCCATGAGGCCTCTGATCTTATCCCTATTTCTTGTATCCAGCTTTAGCTTCACCGCATGGTCGCAACAATCCAACAGATTCTATGCAACCATTGGTGTATTTCTTCAGGAATCAAATGCAAAGAGCCTTACTGAAAAATCCATTCAGCAAGGGTATAACACGCGGTATGGACAGAAGGTAGACGGAAATTTGTACTACGTCTATGTGCTCGCTACAGATAACAAAGCAGAGGCGCAACAATTAGTCGCAAAGCTGCGCGCAGAAACAGAATACAGAGAAGCATGGGTTTTCACCGGTTTTCTGGTAGGCGACACACGCGAAAATACAAATCCGGTAATCGAAATAAAACCGGTAGTGCCTGAGCCAACACCGATCGTAACAACCCCTGTAACTCCTCCATCGGATTCCGTCGCAGTTGCACCGATTGTAAAACCCGAAGAGAAGCCCATCGTAAAGAAACCCTCAGGCAAACCGTATTACTTTAAGCTGGTGAGCGAAGCCGATCGAAGTGAAATCAAAGTCGGCGAAATTCATATTCAAGAATCATCGAACTCTGTGCAATACCAATCTTTCAAAGCGGGTGAAGTGGTGTATCTGGCACCTCCCAAAAATAAAGCAGGTAATTATTCCATCGTCACACAGGTTCCGGGCTATGCACAGGCTACTCTTGTGATCGATTATCAAAACCCCGGCGAGACCAAAGGAAGTCAGGATGAATCCATCATTGAAATTGTGGTGCCCAAAGCCAAGCGAGGCGATTACATCGATTTTACGAATGTGAAGTTTTTTAAAAACAGCTCCATTCTCCAACCCATTTCGCAAGGTGAACTGGATGGTGTTGTCGATCTATTAAAAGAAAATCCGAAATATAAAATCAAAATACACGGCCATGTAAACGGAAAACAAGATCGTGAATCTTTTACGCGCGGCCCTAAGTCAAGCTTCTTTGCCACCAATCCGGCTGCTGACATCGATCATAAGAAAATGTCACCCAAAGACCTGTCGCTGGCTCGCGCCGAAACCGTGCGCGATTATCTTGTCAGTCAGGGAATTGAGGCCGACCGCATAAGTGTAAAAGGTGAAGGCGGTCGAATTGCCCTCTACCCTACCGGGGGCACACTGGGCCAACTCAACGATCGGGTAGAGATCGAATTCGTAAAGAATTAGGTCATCATAGCACGTAAAATATCGTGCTGTGTAATGATGTGCGGACGCTCCTGATCATCGCGTACCAGCAATGCTTTGTTGGTTCTGTTCAGCAAAGAAGACAACACATCGAGTGTACTATCCAAGGCAACCATCTGCATCGGCTTATCCATAATTTCAGCAACGGCTTTGTCTTTCAATGAAGGATCGGAAATAATTTTTTCAACCACACTGGCCGTCGTAATGCTGCCCACAAATTCTTTGCCCTCTATCACCGGCATCTGATCAACGCCCTCACGGTTCATAATTTGAATAGCCTCACCAATGGTAGATGCCTTAGTTACGGTAAACAGACTATCTTTTCCTTTGCGCCCTTCAATAATCTGGCGTGCGGTACCATATGTGCGCTCTTCCAAAAATCCGTGGTCTTTCATCCACATGTCGTTGTAAACTTTACCGAGATAGCGTGTGCCATGATCAGGCAGCAACACCACCATCAAATCATCTTTCTTTAGGTTTTCGCGTGCGTATTCCAGTGCACCGTGCAACGCCGAGCCGCAGCTCCATCCACCAAAAATTCCTTCCTCGCGCGAGAGTCGGCGCGCCATGATCGCACCATCTTTGTCCGTTACTTTGATAAACTGATCAATCACATCGAAGTCAACATTTTTAGGAAGAATGTCTTCACCAAATCCTTCTGTGAGGTACGGATAAATTTCGTTGCGGTCGAAGATGCCCGTCTCTTTGTATTTTTTAAACACCGAGCCATACGTATCAATACCAATTGCTTTGATAAGCGGGTTTTGCTCTTTCAAATATTTTGATGTGCCGCACATCGATCCACCTGTGCCTACCGTGGCCACATAATGCGTGATTTTACCTCCGGTTTGTCTCCAGATTTCAGGACCTGTTGTTTCATAATGCGCTTTGGCATTGGAAGGATTGTCGTATTGATTGGGGTAGATTGAATTCGGAATTTCTTTGTTCAACTTGCGAGCCACTGAATAATAGCTGCGCGGATCTTCCGGCTCTACGTTGGTGGGACACACAATTACTTCGGCACCCACTGCTCTCAAAATATTAATCTTCTCTTGCGATTGCTTATCGGCCATCGTGAAAATACACTTGTAGCCTTTCGCTACGGCAGTTAGCGCCAAACCCATGCCGGTATTACCCGAGGTGCCTTCAATGATGGTTCCACCCGGTTTCAACAATCCGGACTTTTCCGCATCTTCAACCATCTTCAGTGCCATGCGATCTTTGGTGGAGTTACCGGGATTGAAGTATTCCACTTTAGCTACAATGCTACCTGGAATTCCTTTCGATAATTTATTCAAGCGAACGATGGGCGTATTGCCGATGGTTTCAATAATGGAGTTGTAAATCATAGTTTGTGAATGTTCGCAAAAGTACAGATTCGCCCGTAAATGCTACTGAGTGGTAGGCAAATAAAAACAGCGCAAAATCCGCAAAATCTGATTTGGGATACTAACTTTCATGTGTTAATAATTAAATAACAAGAAATGTCCGGAATAATCAACCGTAGTGTGTAGCTCCGGCAATTTCTAAACCAAGCGAGCTTAAAATGAATTCTTCGTACAAAAAAGGGACCGATGCTGTGTGGGCGGGTGAAGGACATGCCAACACACAAGGAGCTGTAACAACGCCAATCGTAAATGCCGTTACATTTTCATACCCCGATTTAGACGAATGGCACGAAGTAGCCACTGGCCAACAACAGGGCTATATCTACAGTCGCAACACCAACCCCACCGTTGCTGCACTCGAAGAAAAGATACGCGTGCTCGAAGGTGCAGAAGCGGCTACCTCTTTCGCCACCGGCATGGCGGCGATCAGCAATTGTTTGTTCACTTTTCTCACCACAGGTAAACGCGTGGTGTCGCTGAAAGATACGTATGGAGGCACCAGCAAAATCTTTCTTGATTTTCTTCCATACTATGGCGTGCAGGTTCAGTTATGTGACACCACTGATCACGAAGCCATTGAAGCCGAAGTAGCAAAAGGGTGTGATGTGTTGTATTTGGAAACGCCTACCAACCCGACATTAAAAATTGTTGACATCCAACGATTATCGGCGGCTGCAAAAAAAGTGGGTGCCATTACGATAGTTGATAACACCTTCGCTACGCCTATCAATCAAAATCCACTTCAGCTTGGCGCTGATTTAGTAGTGCACAGCGCGACAAAGTTTTTGTGCGGCCACTCCGATGCGATGGGAGGATTAGTAGCAGGCCGTGCGGAGTTGGTAAAAAAAGTTTTCAACTTTCGTGAAATCAATGGCGCCAGTCTGCAAGCCGATCCTGCATACATGATCGCACGCGGAATGAAAACACTCGAACTTCGTATCGAAAGACAAAATGCTTCTGCTTTGCAGATTGCAAAATACCTGAAGGGTCATGCAAAGATTAAAGATGTTTTCTACCCCGGACTTGAAACACATGTCGGCCATGCGATTGCAAAATCACAAATGCGTGGCTTTGGTGGCATGATGAGTTTTTCGTTGGATGGTGGATGGGAACACGTAAAGAAGTTTTTACCCGAATTAAAACTGGTGCATCTCGGAGCAAGCCTCGGTTCCGTGAGCACACTGGCCGGACCTCCGCGTACCACCAGCCATGTAGAACTCACCGAAGAACAAAGACGCCAACTGGGAATTCCGGAAAGTCTTGTTCGCTACTCGGTGGGCATCGAAAATGTAGAAGACCTACTTCAAGATTTAGAAAGTGCGTTGAAGAAGATTTAGCTGTAATCTATAATTAGAATTGAAATTCTAAACCAAAAAAACCCGCCTTCGCTATAGCTTCGGAAGAGATAGTGTTATAACAAAAAAGCCCTCCTACGCTAAAGCTTCGGATCAGATTGAGTGGCAACAAAAAAAGCCCTCCTTCGCTAAACCTTCGGAAGAGGTAGAGTTATAACAAAAGAAAGCCCTCCTTCGCTAAAGCTTCGGATCAGATTGAGTGACAATAAAAAAAAGCCCTCCTACGCTAAAGCTTCGGAAGAGGTAGAGTTATAACAAAAAAGCCCTCCTACGCTAAAGCTTCGGAGGGCAAGTGGAGCTGCAGGGAATCGAACCCTGGTCCAGAGAAGATGAACGTGTACCTTCTACATGCTTAGTTGACTTTAATTGTCGGAAGTAGCAAGGCAGGCAACAGCCTAAACTATTTCTTAGTTACTGTTTTCTCGACAACCCCGCGCAACAACGAGGTGGCCCAGTTCAAGCTGTCGACACCGCTGATCCATACCCGCAGAACAGAGGTATGGGCGATGATGGCCTCTCACTTCTTAAGCGAGACAAGCTAATCACGCGTTACGCGTGATTAAGCAGCCATGGCGTAAGTATTTTCGCCACGTAAATTGTAGGACTATCTTTCAAGGCTCTCATCCTATGAGCCTGCATGCTTACTCACACCCTCACGCATCCTGTCAATACCGGTCAGCCCCAATTCATCCTCCGTAGCTTTAGCGAAGGAGGATCATCCTCCACACCCAAGCGAAGAAGGATTTTCTCTATCTCTAGCTTCAGCGAAGGAGAATTCATCCTCCGTAGCTTTAGCGAAGGAGGATCATCCTCCACACCCAAGCGAAGAAGGATTTTCTCTATCCGTAGCTTCAGCGAAGGACTATTCATCCCCCGTAGCTTTAGCGTAGGAGGATCATCCTCCGTAGCTTTAGCGAAGGAGGATTCCTACCCCTCAGCATTTCGACACAAAAGCAGTGCTTTCTACCAAATTCAAAGAACTAAATTCACTTCCTATTCACAAAGGTACAGCAAAAAAAGTTCAGTTGTTCGGCCGCAAATCAAAGCCTTATTTCTTCACCTGCAACTTCTGCCCTTTTCCGGAAACAGCACCAACATTAAAAAAGCCAATAGCCTGCTTGCCATTGACATTCACATTCTCAATGTTGGTAGGCACGTTGGCAATCGGTCTGGCAAATAATTCACTAAATCCTCCCGGCCTATTTGTTTGGATGCTTACCTGCTGCAAATAGGTGAATGATTCCGGAGTGATCGCATGAATCTCCACATACACTGAATCGCCGGGAATGTAAGGCGAAAGTGCTTTATCATTTGCATCGGTATCATTTGGGTTAATGCGCCCACGGATAGGCGGAATAAACGTAATTCCGTCAAAACTTCCCCCGGCTGAAAAACCTGCATCATATGCTACATTGATGTCTGATGGCTTGTTCAACAACACTTTATTCTTGTACGCACGAATCCAATACGCATCTCCCTTTCCAGGGAAATCATTGGCAAAAAACTGTGCTCTGTAAAAATCCGGGTTGATCTGATCGGGTTCATTTTTCTTGAGCGTAATGCTATCCACCACCGGTGCCCGTCCCATTTTAGAAGTTGCCTTGTAGCTTTGTCCTTCTGTTAGAATCGACAACTCATAGGTATTGCCGATGGTTCCAAAAGTTTCATTCGCAGTCGGCTTCCACACATAGTTACCGGGCGCATTGACGTCTTCATTAAAGGTAAAAACAACTCCGTTGTTATCCGTTACTTTCACCACTGCAGCACTCACCGCCGGAGGCAAAGAGCTGTCAAAATAATTTTGCGTTTTGGTCAGCACGATCACCTGATTGCCTGGCTTATTCGTTAGCCATGCATCCACAACCAAAACAGGGTCTGCAGCTTGCAATTCCGGATTGATGTTAGTCTCACAACCGACTAAAGCAACACTGATCAAAATCAAACCAACAACAATAGATTTCATTTTATCCAGGGAAGTATATGTATTCATGATTGCGTTCATAAGAATCAAAATTTAAAGTTGTAAGAAACCGAAGGAACCAATGTGCCGATGATGGCCAGTTGGGTTGCTTGTGAACTGATAGGTTGGCCCGAAGGAACACGCTGGTCAGATTGCGAAAAATAAATTGAGAAAGGATTTTGTCGTGCATACAAGTTATAAATTCCAAACACCCAATAGTCACTGTTCTTACGCGTATGGCCGCGTTTCTCTTTCTTTCCTTCCAGGCGGAAAGAAATATCCAAGCGATGATAGTCGGGTAAGTTTACATTACCACGCGAGTCGTTGGCGTTGTACGGAACAACCACTCCCTGCACCACCGCACGCGAAGTTGGGAATGTGGCAGGCGTACCAGATACGTAAACAAAGTCAGCAGAAAATGACCAGCGCTTACTGATTTCATAAAACCCGGCTACCTTAAAATTATGAGTCTGATTAAATCGGGTTGGATACCACTCTCCACGATTGATGCCATCCACTTTCATTTCGGTCCGCGCCAAAGTATAACTAACCCAACCTGTCAGTCGCCCCTGTTTCTTTTGAAAATAACCCTCCACACCATAAGCTCTTCCTTCACCCGATAACAAATCTCCTTCCAGATAGCGATTTAATAACAGATCGGCTCCGTTGATATAGTCCACCTGATTTTGATTTCTTCGGTAGTACGCCTCTACTGACAATTCAAATTTTTTATCCTTACCGATGTCTCTAAAATAACCAAGCGTGTATTGGTCACTGAGCTGAGGCTTTATGTTGTTTGTGCTAGGGTTCCAAACATCCAGCGGATTGGACGCCGTTGTGTTGGAAATTAAATGAAGGTATTGCACCATTCGGTTATAGCTACCTTTGAAAGAAGCCTTCTCCGATGCTTGTAGTTTAAATGAAAACCGTGGCTCAAGGTTGTTATACGAAGCAATCACATCTCCGCTTTGATTATATTTGCGCTCCGCTATTTCCTTACGCTCTCCTATCTTCACCGTTCGATAACTATAGGTGGAATCGGGGCCCAAGTAGTGAAACAGAGAGAAACGAAGTCCATAATCGATGGAGAAAGCTTTTGTTATTTTTTGTGAGTTACTCAGGTAGATTGCGTTTTCGAGATTGTATTTTTTTGAAATGCTCACATCTGTAGGAGCGCCGTTGCTTACGCCAACTGCATTCGCTGGTTCAAAAACATAATAGATTGATTCGGCTCCAAAATTTAACTCATTGTTGCTATTAATAAAATAAGTGAATGAGGGCTTGAACATGTAATTTGAAATAACCGAATTCCATTTGAAGGAATCTTTCTCATCGCGGCCAAATTGCAGGCTGTAGTCGTAGTTGCTGAACACGGCCGTAAAATTTGAAAACAAACGATCATTGAAGATGTGATTCCATCGCAATGTACCCGTTGAGTTTCCCCAACTAAATCCTTGATTCTTATCAAACTTAAAATTGTCTCTACCAAAATAACCCGACAGATAAATTCGGTTTTGATCGTTGATATTGTAATTCGCCTTTAGCGTAATATCATAAAAATTGAGAGCTCCACCATCTTGCAATAACTTTACAAATGGGCGTGCTAAGATATCGATGTACGACCTGCGTGCTGCAATAATGAATGAAGACTTATCTTTTACAATTGGGGCTTCCACTGCTATCCGGCTGAAGATTGTGCCGATACCTCCTGTAACTTCGGTCTTTTTACTATTTCCTTCCTTCATCCGCACATCCAACAACGATGAAAGTCTTCCGCCATAGCGTGCAGGAATTCCACCCTTGTAAAGCTTCACATCTTTTACTGCATCAGGATTGAATACGGAAAAGAAACCAAGCAAGTGCGATGAGTTGTAGACCGGAGCTTCGTCCAGCAAAATCAAATTTTGGCCTACGCTTCCACCCCGAACATTAAAACCTGAGGCTCCTTCACCTACTGTGCTCACGCCGGGCAACAATTGCAAACTTTTGATGATATCAACTTCACCCAAAAAAGCAGGTATCTTTTGAATAGTTTTGATCTCGAGTTTGTTGGTACTCATTTCGGTGTTCTGCACATTGGCCTGCTCAATTTCTGCTTGAACAACTACTTCCTGTAGTTGAGATGCTTCGGGTTCCAGTTCTACATCAATGCGGGTATTCTTATCCAAAGCAATGGACTGCGTCATGGGTGAATAACCCAGGTAACTGTAATGCAAAGTGTAGCTCCCAGTCGGCAAGGTGATAGAATAAAAACCATACTCGTTGGTGATTCCACCTGTTTGTGTTTCCGTTACGTAAACGGTAGCACCAATTAATGCTTCGCCATTCGAAGAATCTTTGATATACCCACTGATGGTGGACTTACTAGGGGATTGAGCTTGGAGGCTCAGCGCTGAGAAAAAAATAAGGAATGTGTATACGTTTTTCATAGTTTGTTTAAGACACCTATAAAGCGTAATTGAGGCCAAATTGTTACAACTTGGCCGTTAAAAAAGAACAAAAAAATAAACAGAGAGTTTGGGTGCAGACTGCACTTGCGCCTATCAACCGATTGAATAAAACGGGAATCGCTATTCGGCAGAATCGATGCCCAATCGATCAATCACCAGATAATCCTTGCGGGAGAGCGACTGACGAGCCATTAAATCGGCAATAAAGCCAGTCAGGAATAATTGCATCCCAATCACCACAGCTACTAATGCCAGATAAAACAAAGGCTGCTGATATACTTCGCGCTTGAGTGGAATTTTAGAAATGTAAACAGAGTCAATCTTTTGCCATAACAGGTTCATGGTAAAAATAAAACCCATGGTGAACGACACGATGCCCATAGAGCCAAAAAAGTGCATGGGCTTTTTAGAGAACTTACCCACAAACATGAGCGTGAGTAAATCGAGAAATCCACTGATTAATCGTGTCCATCCGTATTTGCTGGTACCAAATTTTCGCTCGCGGTGCTCCACGACCTTTTCAGTAATTTTCGAAAAGCCGGCCCACTTGGCGATCACCGGTATGTAGCGGTGCATGTCGCCATAAATGGAAATATTTTTTACCACACGACCGTCATAGGCTTTGAGGCCACAATTAAAGTCATGCAACTTGATGCCCGAAATTTTGCTAGTGACGGCATTAAAAAATTTTGAAGGTAATGTTTTTGAGATGGGATCGTGGCGCTTTTTCTTCCAGCCACTTACCAAATGAAACTGTTGTTCTTTAATCAGCTTATACAACTCCGGAATTTCATCGGGACTGTCTTGCAAGTCAGCATCCATAGTTATCACCACTTCACCTTTGGCTGCTTTAAAGCCGGTATGCAGTGCAGCAGCTTTACCAAAATTCCGGTTGAATTGAAATCCTTTGAAGGCAGGATTTTCCTGATTCATTTTTTTAATAGCATCCCATGTGCCATCGGTGCTGCCATCGTCGATGAAAATAACTTCATAAGAAAAGCCGTGTGCTTGCATCACACGGCTTATCCACTGACTCAATTCAGGTATTGATTCTTCTTCGTCCTTAGCGGGAATGATAACGGAAATATTATAAGTATACTGCATTTAAATGGCTATGCGAATGGCTCCGGATTTTTCTTTTGTGTAAAAATAGATACGATCAATCCAACGATTAAGCCAGCAAACACAGCACCGACCGCTCCAAATACCCAGAACAAATTTTTAGTCCATTTCTGTGCGGTTTCAATTGCATCATCGGGTGTGTTGGCTTCTTGCATTTTCTGCAATTGTTCATCCAGCATAGCTTGCATGGGCGAATAATCAACAAAATTGATATAAATATACATTACTGTGAGCGACAATAAGGATGATACAAGGAAGAAGATGACAGAAATTCCCAGTCCTTGTCCGTAGGTCATAAAACCATCGCCCGATTGTTTGAACTTCTTGTGCGCAAGAACTAATAACACAATGGAAGCAACGGTTCCAATGTAGTTCAGACCACCTCCAAAAGGGTTGAGCCCAAGAGCTGCAACGATAATAAAAACTACAATTGAGAATAAACCTGCGAATAAGCCATACGTAGCACCAATTTTTAGGGTGCTTGGAGATTGTTCTGAGTTTTCCATATTTAATTAATTGTTAGTTGGTTGCCGTCTTAAAATTACAGATATTATTATACTTAAAAAAAAGCTGATAATAAAACTCTGCCAGAAGTAGTGTTTTGCTAACACGTACCCATTAGTAGCAGCCATGCTCTGAAAATTACTATCAAAGTCTTTTTTTCCCAATTGTTTCACAATCTCTTTCTCTACCACCGCTAACTGCTCGAGGGCATTGGTAATATAATCTTTCAAAAATGGCTCATAGATTTGGCAAAGCAACCATATAAAAACAAATAACAACACTGAAAAAACAGCTGTGAATATGAGATTGGCAATCATACCTTGCCAAAAAAATATGATGCCATCCTGGTAATTGTCTCGGATTTCTTTCAGCGTCAGCGTCATGAATATCGCAAAAAGCAAAATCCTGAAATCAAAGAAGATGTTGAAAAGCATCGGATGCTTGCCCATAAAATACAAGCCTAGCAAGACGGCAGAACCCAGCAATCCCGCAATCACGCCATTGCGAAAAGAAATGCGTACCAATGGCGACCAACTCTTAAACATCCAACCAGTGTTTATTATTATTAAATACAGCTACTGCTCTCCCCTTCAACTCTTTTTCGATCCAGGGAGAATTCTTGGACTTCGACAGATTTGATTTCGAAGTAAATGTCCAAGCTGCATTTGGATCGAAGAGTGTCAGATTGGCTTTGGCTTCTTCTTCAATCTTCGGCAATTCCATATTCAAAATAGCGCGTGGAGCCGTTGTCACTTTCTCAATCAGTACCTCCATCTCAACGGATTTACTCAGTGAAGCCAACTGTGAACCAAACGTCTGCAGGTTGATCATTCCTACTTCCGCCTGATCAAACTCCAACAACTTGCTTTCATCATCTTGCGGCAAATGCCCTGAAGTAAGCACGTCAATCACGCCCTCTTTCAATCCTTTCACCAATGCATCATTATCCAATTTTTCGCGCAACGGAGGACTGAGCTTAAAGTTGGTATCAAAATCAGTCAGTGCCGTATCATCCAACAATGCCTGATAGCCGGTGATGTCACAAGTCACTTGCAATCCTTTTTTCTTGGCTGCGCGAATCATTTCTACCGAACGTGCGGTAGAAATATGTGCGATGTGCAAGCGCCCACCAGCATACTCGAGTAATTCCAAATTCTTGCGCACAGCTACCTCTTCGGCAATGCGGGGTATTCCTTTCAGCCCAAGGGCAGTGCTAGTAATGCCTTCGTGCATTTGACCAAACATACTGAGCCACTTGTCTTCCGGATGATCGATCAATACTCCGTTAAACTTTTGGAGGTACTGCAATGCTTTCAGAAATAAATCGGTGTGCCAGATCGACTTTAGTCCGTCAGAGAAAGCAACCGCTCCGGCTTCGTGCAAATCAATCATTTCCGTCAACTCTTCTCCCTTGCAACTTTTAGTTACAGCCGCCATGGGGTGCAGTTGCACCAAGCGGGAAGTGTTGTTCTGCGTAATGTAACTGACTTCGTTTTTAGTCTGAACCGTTGGTTGCGTGTTGGGCAATAAAACCAGTTCGGTAAATCCTCCGGCTGCAGCCGCTTTGCCAATCGAAATCAAATCTTCCTTGTGTTCCAATCCCGGGTCTCCACAGTAGGCACCCAAATCCATCCAGCCGATGCTCAAGATCATACCCTCTGCATCAATCACTTTATCGGCCTGGTAATTTTTATCACCAATTTCTACAATGCGGCCAGAATTGATCAGCACATTTCTTTTTTTAAGATGATGGGGCGAACCTTTCGAAATTATTTTAGCCGATTGGATCAGGATTTTCATTCTCTATTATTTTAAGAATCGCAACAAAAGTACTTCTGCCAGCAAAAAAAACAAGGATAAAACCAAAGCATATTTCCAGAGTGGTGTGCCCAAATACCGGCTCTTTAATTCAGCGCGAAAATCATCGAGCACTGCATTATCAAACAAGGTGATGGATGGGTGTCCTCCCAAACGTGCTTTTGCCTCTTCTGCTTTCAGTGATGTCAAATACGATTCTGTTTTATCCAGATTATACGCCACCACGCCCAAAGTGTCGGTACGGAATTGAAGACTGTAAAATCCTCGTTCCAATTCATGGCGAGGCATCTCCATCACCAGTCGATTACCCATTTTTCGCTGCGATGGAATCACCTCTACTTTTCCTTTCAACTTCACCGGCTCTTCACCCTCAATGCTATCTGACGAAATGGTGATAGTAGGCGCAGAAAGACTGTAGTAAGGCATCTCCTGACTACGATTGGCGAGAGCTGCCAATCGATACATGATCGGCACAAATAATGCATGCTGACTCAAGTCGGTGCTCGCCTGATCGAGTGGACAGGCCATCAGATAAAAATTGCCCAGCTTAGAAAGAAAAGGTCTTCCATCTTTGAATTGAAGTAATGCTGTTCGGTCGGCACCCCAATCGAGCATTTTAGTAGCCACAGGCATGGCCATGGTTGGGTTCTTATCTTCAAACACATTTTGAAAAAATGGATTTTGAAAATCAGGTGTGCTCAACACGATTTTGTTTTTCTCATCCAACCGCGTGATGGCAGCGCCTAACAAAGATCGATAGCTAGTTACATCTGTTTGCGAACCCGGTACTACCAAAATAGAAGTAGCATTTTTTAATCCGCTCAAAGCCGATTGCAGTGAAGGGTCTATCTTATCCAACTGATCGAGCACAATCAGATCGGCAGTTGAAAGCTGATTGTAGTTGACATTGCTGGATGGAAAAGAAATAAATGAAAACAATTCTTTGTTGCCAAAAACGCGTTCCACGGCGGTAGCACCCTGCTGCGATTTGATTTCGATGATCCGCAGCTTGCCGGAATAATTTAATGTAAAATAAAACTCGTTGTCAAAACTGACCGGATAATCGCTAAATGAAACCATCGCACGGTTGACACCTTTTAATGAGCCGGGCAAATCAAACGAAACGAGTCGCGAACTATTGGGTTCCATATCGACTGTTACTGCGGATGTTTGCACTTCATTTACAAACAATTTGGTTATCAAGCCCTCCACTCTTTTTTCACCCTGATTACGCAATTGCACTTTAACCGAGTTCTTCTCGCCTCCGATCACAAACGGATTTTCGAGATAGAGTGTATCGATAAAAACGTTCGAGGGTTTGCTGAATGCAATCGGAATGAGTTTGGTCGATAAAGTAGAGTCGAGGGTAAAACCACTTCCAAATGTGGATGCCTGAAAATCGGATAGCCAGAAAAAAGAAGTATTACGCTGCAATACACGCGCCACTATTTCTGTAGCCTGCCGGCTGATGGACGACAACCGAACCTGCGATAAGTAATCCAACACTTCAGCCTTCGACTTAAATGAATTTGAAAATGGAGCAAAGTCGTTGGTGATCATTTGAAACTGCACATCTGCCGGAAAGACTTCTACAATCTCACGAGCCCGCTGAATTGCATCATCCAAAGCCCGTACTTTCTCAGCTACCGGTGCGGACATGCTTAGGGAGTTATCCAGATAAATCGTTACTTTTTTTTGATCGGCCATCTGTTCACCTGCCGGTAAAAACGGTTGCGCAAATGCCAACACGAGAAAAAGCAAAAATAAAAGCCGTGAAGCCAACACCAGATATTGTTTAAGCTTGCGCTTTTGCGTGGTTTCCTGCTTTACTTGTTTTAAAAAACGTGTAGATGAAAAGTAAACAGTAATGGTTTTTCGGAAATTAAAGAGGTGAATGATGATTGGTATGGCCAACGCAACCAATGCCCACAAAAAAGAAGGGTACTGAAAAATCATTCCGGCAAATTTACATTTAATTGGGAGAACGAAATGATTTTTTTGGTTGAGGTTGTGACCATTTTCTGCAGGACGGATTCTGTATGTAAACTCCGCTACTATGATCACACATCGCCCGGCGGCCGAGGTGAGCACCAGCTCCATGGCCGACATCGCATTTTTATTGCTTACATTTTTTTTAATGACCGCCGTTATCGACACGCACAAAGGCTTGCCGATGATTCTCCCGGAATTTACCGATCGCACTGCCGAATACCACAGCCGGAACATCTTCTCTATTCGCATTAACTCACAGAACGAGTTTTTGGTCGAAGAAAAAGCCTATTCAGATCTGGAGTCGGTATCGGATGAAATCAGAGAATTGTTTTGAATCAAAATAGAAATCCGCACCTAAGCGAAAGTCCGGAGAAGGCCTTGATCTCGCTCAAAACAGATCGCGGTGCATCGCACAAAACCTTTATTTACGCATTGGACCAAATCCAAAAAACCTATAACACCCTGTATGCTGAACGCGCCAACTTATCGGTGAAAGAGTTTCTCGATCTCAATCCGAATATTCCCGCACATCAGGCAATTTTGAAACGAGCCAAAGCTGGGTTACCGATGAATATCTCATTGGCAAACTGACAATTTTAACAGAGAGATGAGTTAAAAACAAGACATAATGGCTTTAAATATCGCTAAATTGTTAAATAATCAGCCATTATGGCTTATAAAATGATAAAAATGGGAGTGGTACACTTTTTACTGATAGGAGCATGAAAGTTTAAAATTCATGTTCAACCAATAAACAAAAAACACTATGAGCATTATCCGTTATAACGCGAATGATTTTGTTCCAACTTCATTCAGCAACCTGGTAGATCGATTCTTCACCGATTCAATGGTTCGTTCGGGAGGCAGCACATTTGTGCCAAAAGTAGATGTACTGGAAAACGAACAAGCCTTCGAAATTCATTTCGCTGTGCCTGGTTTAAATAAAGAAGATTTCAACATCGAGTTGAAAGATAATTACCTGACCGTAAGTGGCGAGCGCAAGTTTTCGAACGAGAAGAAAGACAAAAATTACCATAGCATCGAAACCAGCTATGGTTCTTTCAGCCGCGCATTCTCTTTACCCGAAAATGTGGATGCTTCGAAAATCAACGCTAAGTACGATAAAGGAATTTTGGAATTGACCATTCCAAAAGATGAAAAGAAGACCTTGAAGCAAAGCATTAAAGTAAATTAATTTGGTGGGTTTAGGTGGTGGGTTTAGGCGCCTTTGCGAGAAGGCGCCTTTTTTCATTTTGGCCTCTTTTCAAAATTAGTTAGAAAGGCTGTACCTTCCTGAAAATAAAAAGAAAGGGATGAAACGCACGTTGTTGATTTTGTTGGTGATTTGTTCTGCCTTCATTGGGGCGATCGTCGGTGCTTTGCTCACCATTCGTTATCTGGGCGATCAGCCAACTTACACATCAATTGAGCAACGACAGAATCTTCAGTCGGTTCGTTTCCGTTCCGATTCATCTACCCGATTTTCGGGTGGTGTAAATTTTGAGTTTGCCGCCAAGGCTGTTACGCCTGCGGTAGTTCACATTCGCACGGTATTTGGCTTGAGTGGCTTCAGTATGAATGCACTGGATAATTACATGAACCCACACGCACAATCCAGTGGCTCGGGTGTCATTATTTCCGATGACGGATACATTGTCACGAACCACCATGTAATTGAAGATGCCACGTCTATTGAAGTAGTCATGAATAACAATCAGCGGTATTTTGCCAAACTGATTGGCAAAGATCCGAGCACTGACCTTGCGCTGCTCAAGATCAAAGCGCGCAATTTGCCATATGTTACGTATGGAAATTCTGATTCACTCACGCTAGGAGAATGGGTGTTGGCCATTGGCAATCCATTTGATCTGAACTCAACTGTAACCGCAGGCATCATCAGTGCACGTGCCCGTAACATTGGTATCCTTCGCGATAAAAATAATTTACAAATCGAGTCATTCATTCAAACGGATGCCGCTGTAAACCCAGGCAACAGCGGAGGTGCTCTTGTTAATCTGCAAGGCGAATTGATCGGCATCAATTCTGCCATCGCCACCTCTACAGGAGCATACGCCGGATATTCATTCGCTATTCCGGTAAGCTTAGTAAAAAAAATCATGGATGATTTGTTGGAGTATGGTGAAGTGCAACGGGGTTTGCTGGGCATACAAATTGATGACGTGAGCGCTCAACTGGCAGAGGAAGAGAAACTCGATGTAGTGCAAGGTGTATTTGTACGATCGGTGAATAAGGGAAGTGCCGCTGAGTCGTGCGGCATCGAAACGGGTGATGTTATTACAGCCATCAATGGCCATGCGGTGAACGGTGTGAGTGAAATGCAAGAATGGGTGGCCCGCAATAGGCCAGGGCAAGCCATTGAAGTCACCTACCGCCGAAGCCAAACCGACCACCGGGTGCAAGCAGTCTTAAAAAAATTTGATGGCTCGCTGCAAATGAAAAAACCAGATGTCAACTATCAAATCGAAGGGGCCTTGTTTGAAGATATTTCTTATGCAAGACTCACTCAATTGAATTTAGACGGTGGCGTTCTAATCAAAAAGGTAGAAGATGGCAAATGGAAAAAAGCAGGCGCTAAAGAAAACTTCGTTATCACCCACATTGATAAAGCGCCTATTGACAATGTAGCGGATCTCAACCGCATTCTTGAATTGAAAAAAGGAGGAGTGCTGATAGAAGGCATTCAGGAAAATGGAGAAAAAGGTGTTTTCGCCATCGAATGGTAATGTACTTTAACGGCCTAGGTTCACTCCTTTCGAAATGCCTAACACGCATTACCTAAAATCTGCTTAGATTTGCCATCCATTTCAATTCAATCGGTATGCAAAATTTCGGTATCAAAGAAGCCCTTGCCACATTAGGAGTAAAATCAACTAACTCAGGTACATCCACAGGAAAAAAATGGTTACGCTCCACCGGCGCGTCCATTGTCTCTTACTCGCCTGTAGATGGAAAGGTGATTGGCCGAGTGCAATCAACCGATGAAAAAGCATTTCAGAAAGTGGTGCAGCAAGCTGAAGCTGCATTTAAAGAATGGCGAGTGGTGCCCGCCCCAAAGCGTGGTGAAGTGGTGCGCCAAATAGGCGAAGCCCTTCGCAAATACAAAGAGCCGCTTGGCAAGTTGGTATCGTATGAAATGGGAAAATCGTATCAAGAGGGGTTGGGCGAAGTGCAGGAGATGATTGATATCTGCGATTTTGCCGTTGGCCTTTCGCGCCAGTTAAATGGGTTAACCATGCATTCGGAAAGACCGCAACACCGCATGTACGAGCAGTATCATCCACTGGGTATTGTAGGAATTATTTCTGCTTTCAATTTTCCGGTGGCGGTGTGGTCATGGAACACGATGTTGGCTTGGGTGTGTGGCGATGTGTGTATCTGGAAGCCATCTGAAAAAACACCGTTGTGCAGCATTGCCTGTCAAAATATTATCATGAAAGTGTTTGCCAAAAACAATGTCCCGGAAGGCGTGTCGTGCATTGTGAATGGCGATTATAAAATCGGTCAGTTGATGTGTGCGAACGAATCGATTCCACTGGTTTCGGCTACCGGATCGGTACGCATGGGCAAGGCCGTTGGCAGAACAGTTAGTGAACGATTGGGACGAGCTTTGCTGGAGTTGGGTGGAAACAACGCGATTATTGTTTCTGAAAATGCCAACCTAGATGTTGCCATTCGCGGTGCCTTATTTGGTGCTGTTGGTACGGCCGGTCAACGTTGCACTACCACCCGCCGATTGATCGTACACGAAAAAGTTTATGACGAAGTTAAAACGCGATTGAAGAATGCGTATGCACATTTGCGCATCGGAAATCCACTCGATCAAAATAACCATGTAGGTCCGCTGATTGATACATTGGCCGTAAAGGCATATCGCGATGCGTTGCGGAAAGTAAAAGCAGAAGGAGGCACTTTTGTAGTTACTGGTGGCGTGCTGAGTGGTAAAGGGTATGAATCCGGTTGTTATGTAAAACCCGCAATTGCCGAAGTTGAAAATCATTTTGAAATTGTTCAACAAGAGACCTTCGCGCCAATCTTATACTTAATCAAATATTCTACCATCGAAGAAGCCATTGCTTTACAAAATGGTGTCAAGCAAGGTTTGTCATCGGCCATCATCACCAACCACATGCAGGAAATGGAAACGTTCTTGTCGCATGCCGGATCGGATTGTGGTATTGCTAATGTGAATATCGGAACCTCAGGAGCTGAAATTGGAGGCGCATTTGGCGGTGAAAAAGAAACTGGTGGTGGCAGAGAATCGGGCTCAGACTCGTGGAAAATATATATGCGCCGGCAAACGAATACCATTAATTACGGTAGCAGTTTGCCTTTAGCCCAAGGGATTAAGTTCGATATCTAATTCCCGTTTGGAAAACTTGCTCAATAACCTTAATTTTAAAATGATGTTTCTTACTAAATATCCCCACTATGGCTGCTAAAAAATACAGAACCGTCATGTTAATTGACGACAATGAGATTGATAATCTGATTAATCAGAAAATGATTGAGGCGGCAGCGGTTACAGAAAACATCTACACGCACACCGGTGCAAAGAGTGCGATCGAATTTCTGAAGAATATGGAAAAAATGGATGTGGCCGATAAAGTATTGCCGGACATTATCTTTTTAGACATTGATATGCCGTTGATGGATGGATTTCAGTTTCTGGATGAATTTGAAAAACTAAGTCAGGTGGCCAAGAAGAAATGCAAAATAGTTATGCTTACTTCATCTATCAATCCACAAGATTTCAATCGGTCAAAAAAATACACCAATGTGAAGCTTTACCTCAATAAGCCGCTTTCACATCAGAGTATTATCAATCTGGAAGTTTAGCAGCGAGGATTAGTTTTCGTCTCCTTCCATCTCAATGGCAGTGAGTTTGTCAATGAAAGCATCATCCATTTTAATCAGGAATGTAGGTGCAAAATAGTTCACCTTGATTTCCCTAAACTTGGCGATTGCAGCTGCAATCTTTTTGGGTTTCTCTTTCTTGGCTTCGCTGGTAGCCGTTTTTAATATTTTTAAAAACACCAACACATTTTCGCCCTCGTCTTTTTCCATGGCTCGAATCTGTCGCTGAATGCTGTTGCTGTTTTGGTTGAACAACTCAAAATCATGGAGCAGGCAGTATTGCAAGGCTAGAACCGCTTTAATCTCCATTTGTGCGAATGGGTACCGTTTGAGGCTGACCTCATTGATCATGCTGTTGAGCAGTTTCGCTGCCTCCTCATACTTACCTACATAGTAACAGCAGAGGGCACGATACACGATATAAATTACATGCTTCGGCAAATCGAGCGGATCCATCTCAATATCCGCAAATACCCGCTCATTTTCACTATAAAGCTCCCGCTCTGTACCTAAGCGCAAATTGCGCTCTAGTTTGGAAACGAAAAACTGTCCTGAAAAAGTAAAGGTTGGGTAATTGACAAGCAGATTGCTGGCAGCATCATTTACCTCTTCAAAATACTTTTCCGCCTGGCGGTACACCTTATAATGGTTATAATACTCCAGATGCAAAAATTCAAATACCAGATTCAGATGGAAATAGAGGGGGTCGAGATTGTAGGTTTCGAATATCTTCTGCGCATGGGCAAAAATATCTTCAATGGATTCGCCGGATCGCTGCATGTTATCATCGCGTTCGATGAATAGTTTATGAAAAACCACCATACAACTTTGATAAATGTACAGCCGGTGTGAATCATATAACTTGGCAACGTTCTCCATTTCTTTCACCAACAAAACCAATCCTAGCTTCTCAGTTTCATCGGCCGACAGATAATAGTTTCCATACTTTTTAAAATACTCAGCCAATAAATCTTCTGCCTTATCCACTGCTAACATGTATGCAACATGCCGGTTGTAAAGCTGCGAATAGTTAAAGTGCTCGGGTGAATTGATGTGTAACTTCTTCAATGATTTATATACTACGGTCAACTCACTGGCCAAATCATAGTCTAACAATTCTTTTTCTAGTTTTTTTAAGGTGGCAATGGAGATGGTTTTTTTCTTGGTGAAAAGCACCTCATTGAGGTTAGCCACTTTGCGCAAAAGGTCGGTGCGCGGGCTTTCCATCTGCTCAAGCAAATGCTCTTCAATCTTTTGGTTCAGCCGCGATCGTAGGGTGTAATACGCATTTGCATTCACCTCTAACTCTACCATGATTTTGCTATCCGATAGTTGTCGCTCGCGCAGCGCCTTCAACAGGTAAGCAGATTTCTCTGCATTACTCTCCATCAACGAATCATAGATTTCGGCATAATCCTTTTCAGAGAGCTGTTTGACGATATTCTTTAGCTTAGCCATTGGGGGACATTAATTGATAAAGTTTACGAATTTAATAAAAGCAAGCAATAGTTGCCAATCTACTTCCAAATTGACAGACTTATCTGGACAATATTGCCGAATAAAGCCCGCGGATAGATTTTTGATAAACGAAGAAATAAAAAAAATGGATGCTTTCTCTCAAACGATTGTCGATGCAGTAGCGCAGGTAAAGAATGCGGTCGTAAAAATTGATGTCTACAAAACCACACAAGGTAAACTGACGCGTGCCGGTAGCGGGTCTGGATTTATCTTTTCTTCCGATGGCCTGATATTTACCAATAGCCATGTGGTGCATGGTGCGGAGCGCATCATGGTATCTTTGCTCAACGAAAATGAAATTGAAGCCACACTTATCGGGCAAGATCCGGATACCGATTTAGCGGTATTGAAGATTTATTCGCAAGGGTATTCGGTATCGCGCCTGGGCGATGCGGATCAACTACAGATCGGGCAGTTTGTCATTGCTATTGGCAACCCATTGGGCTTTCAACACACAGTTACTGCCGGCGTGGTTAGTGCACTCGGCCGAACGTTGCGGTCACAGAACGGTATGTTGGTAGACCATGTTATTCAATCTGATGCGGCTCTCAACCCCGGCAATTCAGGTGGTCCGCTCATCAATACTCATGGCGAGGTGGTGGGCGTAAACACCGCCATCATTCAAGGTGCACACGGGCTCAGTTTTTCGGTGAACATCAACACGGCGAAAGAGATTGGAAGTCAGCTGGTAAAAACCGGAAAAGTGTTTAAAGCTTATCTGGGCTTTCAACTGCAAGAGGTGAACCTGCATCCCAAAGTTAAGCGCCACTATCATCTGCCCAACGAAAAGGCATTGTTCGTAATCGGGATTGAAAAAAATTCTCCTGCCTCTCGTTCGGCCATCAAAGAGGGCGACATGATCGTAACGTTTCACAACAAACCAATGAATAGTTTGAGTGAGCTATTCAAAGAGCTTACGCGAAAAGAAATTTTGTCAATGATTGATGTGCAGGTGATTCGCCACACTGAATTATTGGATGTCACCTTATTTCCAGTACAAAAGTAATCTTTGTAGTTTCGGTCATGGAAATTCCTATCCCTACACTCCACTTATTTGAGCCATTGGACGAACATTTGATTTCAATGTTGAAATCGCTTCGCGCCGAGGATTGGCACAAACCAACATTGGCCAAACAATGGACGGTAAAAGATGTAGCAGCTCATCTGCTGGATGGGAATATCCGAACCATATCCATGTTACGCGATGGGTTTTGGGGTCCGCAACCTGAAAATATTCATTCATATCAGGACTTGGTGAACTATCTTAATCAACTGAATGCGGATTGGGTTAAAAGTTTTAAGCGGGTGAGCCCTGAATTACTGATTGAACAACTTGAACGTACAGGTAAGGAGTATGTGGCTACCCTTCGCACGTTGGACCCTTTCGCAAAGGCTGCTTTTTCGGTAGCATGGGCCGGGGAAACGGAATCGCAGAACTGGTTTCACATAGCGCGTGAGTTCACCGAAAAGTGGCATCATCAAAAACAAATCTGCGAGGCCGTTGGTCGCGGTGGGCTAATGGAGCGCACATTTTTCTTCCCGGTGATGGATACGTTTATGAGAGCACTGCCGGTAGCCTATCAAACCATGCACGGTAATAGTGGCGATATCGTGCAGGTGGAGATTGAAGGCGAAGGTGGAGGTATTTGGGGCATATTGTATACTGCTTCCGGTTGGGTACGGACTGAATCAATTGTGTCTCCTACTGCAAAAGTGATATTAACCGAAGATGATGCATGGAAACTGTTTACCAAAGGACTTTCACCAGAAGTAGCTTTGGAGCGGATACGAATTACAGGGTCGGAAGCTCTTGGAAAGCAAATCGTAAAAATGATCGCCATAATGGGGTAGCGATAGGTACAGAAAGTTTGGCGTAATTGGATTTTAAAATATATTTGCCAACCCAAATGGAATCTTGATCAAACGGATCAATTTAAGTTGGGAGTAATTAAATAATTTGAAATAATGGGGGATTAGCTCAGCTGGCTAGAGCGCTTCCATGGCATGGAAGAGGTCATCGGTTCGAATCCGATATTCTCCACAAGAAAGCTGGTTTTACGACCGGCTTTTTTTATGCTTAAATATTTCACCCCTTCGGGGTTCATGTATCTTCTCAAAATTATTCTACAAATATTGCACCTCGACGGGGTGCTGTTCTACTCCATTAAAATGCTACAAATATGGCACCCCGATGGGGTGCTGAATCAAATCGAATAATTATCGCTGAACCTTCATTCAATAGGCTCGACCCGCAGGGACGAAATATTTGTAGACTTATCAATCATATCTATAACCGCCCCTCAGGGGCGGAATATTAAATTCATCTATGAATTATAATTACACCGTGAATTATTACACCCTTTCGGGATACGTACCTTTTCGCAAAAACAATCTACAAAGATGGCACCCCGATGGGGTGCTGTTCTACTCCATTAAAATGCTACAAAGATGGCACCCCGGCGGGGTGCTGAATTCATGTGAATAATCATAGCTCGAACTTCATCTAATAGGCCCGTCCCGTAGGGACGAAATATTTGTAAACGAAACAACTATCTCTACACCGCCCTGTAGGGGCGGAATATTAAAATTGATCATTGATACGCACAATTTCCTCGGCCAGCACACGCATTTTTCGTACGCGCTCCGGATCAACGGTGCGCAGCTTAAACTCGCTTCCTTCCTCTGAACCCATGCCGGCAATTTGGTCATTGCGGTACCTCATCGCGCTTTCGCGGAAAGCAGTCGCTGAAAAATGAATCTCCTTTGCCTTCGTTACACGAAGGATTTCTTCAACCGTATTTTCATTCACACCCGATCCCGGCATAATGGCTATCCGGCCATTGGCCTTTTGAATTAACTGCCCAATCAACTCTTTGCCTTTGGCGGCTTGAGCTTGTTGCCCTGCAGTAAGTATGCGATCAAACCCAGCTTCGATACAATCTTCCAACGCTTCAAACGGATCGCGCGTCATGTCGAAAGCACGATGGCATGTCACTTTCAACGGACGTGCGCGTTCAATTAACTCTCTGCATCGCTTTACATCTATTCGACCATCTGCCGTAAGTATACCCAACACCACTCCATCAACACTGATTTTCTGACACTGATGAATGTCGCGCTTCATGGCATGAAATTCATAATTTGAATACAAAAAATCACCACCCCGTGGACGGATCATCACGTACACATCCATGTTTACATTTTGTCGCACTGCTTCGATGACGGCATACGATGGCGTAGTTCCTCCTTCACCCGGATTATCACAAAGCTCGATGCGGTCGGCTCCGCCTTCTTGGGCCCGCAGCGCCGATTCAATATTATACACTACAACTTCAAGCAGCATAAGCTCTATTTCAATATTTAATAAATACTGGACGCATCAAACAAAGTATTGATAGCATTGTCGTGCACTGCATAGGTGAATCCTTTCTGCAAACAGTAGGCACCAAATTCACCATTTTTGCTGAGAGCCAAAAAACCCACTTGTATTGTTTTCGCCTTATCGGGATTTTTTCGGATGATGCGCTCCACCGCCATCTTGCAAGCTTGCTCCGGGGTATTTCCTTGTCGCATGAGCTCTACCACCAAATGACAACCAACAATGCGGATCACTTCCTCACCTACTCCGGTTGACGTAGCCGCACCTACTTCATTGTCTACATACAAACCTGCTCCGATAATGGGCGAATCGCCTACACGGCCGCGCATTTTATAAGCCATGCCACTGGTGGTACATGCACCTGACAAATTTCCTTGTGCGTCCAGAGCCACAATGCCAATGGTATCGTGGTTTTCTATGTTGGCTACCGGTTTATACTTTTTTTCTTTCAGCCATTCTTTCCATGCCTTCTCCGATTCTTTGGTGAGCAGCTTTTCTTTCTTAAATCCATTCGCCAACGCAAACTGCAACGCACCCTCTCCTACCAGCATCACGTGCGGAGTTTTCTCCATCACCTTACGCGCCACCGACACCGGGTGAACGATATGTTCGAGGCACGCCACCGAGCCGATGTTACCCTGCTCGTCCATGATGCACGCATCGAGTGTCACGCGGCCATCTCTATCTGGCAGACCGCCTAAGCCTACCGATGTTTCTTTCGGATCGCCCTCGGGCACACGCGCACCCGCTTCCACGGCATCCAATGCTTTGCCACCGGCTGACAAAATCTTCCACGCTTCTTCGTTGGCTTGTTTGCCGAAGTTCCACGTAGAAATAACAAGCGGTTTATTTACTGCGTGAGAAGAAGCCGCTATTGAAGCCAAAGGCAAGGCACTGGCGGCAGCGGTTAGTTTTAAAAATTGTCTGCGCGATGTTTTCATTGGCGTGTTAGAGTAATCAAAGGTATAAGAAATTATAAATACAGAGGATGATCAGGTAGCTTGAGTTTACCCTAAAGCTTCAACTCGTCACATAAAAAAGAACCCTGCCGTATGTGGCAAGGTTCTAATCATAAAATGGCTGGCGGAAATTGCCCGGATTAACTCATTGCGTGAGGCTGGCGACATAGCCTAAAAAACGTTAAGCTATCTTTCTATACCAAGTGAACTCACTTGGCCCGAATGTACGTTCCTGAAAAAGTGCATTGGCCAATTAAATCGCTACACTTCGCTTGATCTTCAAAATCTATTTCTATAACATAGCCATCATTCCAAAGGCCGTTAAAATTAAAATGCATCGTGCAGTTTCCATCGCTATCCAAGCCGTGTTGTGTCCTATCCATCGCTACAATGCCTTTGCGCTTTGCTTTACAGCTTGCCTCTTCACCTGCCACATCAAAGCTCCATTCATAATTGAATGTTTGATCGCCGTTGTAATGTAAAGTTAACGTTGCATTGACTCCTTCGCTTTCGGTTTTAATCGAATACGTACCATCGTAAGTTCCTAGCTGCGTAAAGGCAACACTATCTTCAATGTGTCGTTGTTTAAATATTCGTTCTGATTCCTCTGCTTCCGTTTCTTGCTTGGCAATAGGTTTCAAATAAGACACAGGCCATTGCTCATCTGTTTCGAAATACATTCCCGCTTTATGTCCGGGGTTCATTTTAAAAGTGATGGATTTATCTTTGGTGGCGTAGACTTGAATGGTATCGTTTTCTATCCCACCCAAATAAAGGGTAGCGCGACTTTCACCTTTCTCATTACGCAATTCGAATGTGTCGTTTACCGGTACAATAAATACACTGCCATCGCCAACTAAATACTCGCCCTCAAACACACCCTTGGCTACATTTGCCACTCCATCTTTTTCAGTAGCGGATTGTTCCTTGTTGCTGGTACAAGCTATCGCAAGAAGAAACAAAATTGAGATCAGCTTAACATTTAATAATTTCATAATCGTGCTAATAAGGTGGGTTTTTACTTATGAACAGTGAATTGCTTCGGAATAATTTTAGCATTGCCATTACCCTTGCGATTGAATAGCCAGCAGTGACATTCTTTTATTCACTTTTACAAATTAGCCTTTTGATTTAAATTATCCAATGGTCTCTTGTTTGGCGCAACTCCACCATCAGCAGCCAAAGAAACTTTACAATTCAGTAATATGATTGAGTTACGATTCAAGGCTGTGCCTTTGAGCATAGAATGATTGAGACCTATTGCTTCAGAAAATTCTTGTAGGCCTCAATGGCTTCGGCACTGCGCGTGGCTTCTCCATATCCTGTCGGGTCTGACCACGCAAAAATATTCACCAGCGCAGCTCCATTATCAAACATTCCAAAGAGGTATTCATTCCACGATATGTGGGAGTTAATGATGGCCGCACTTTCTCCTTGCACATTGGTACCTTCTGCCGATGCCCAGCGGATGTTGTTATGCTTCGCGCGTTCGTTTACAATTCTGGCAAGTCGCGCGTCCATATTATTTTCTTTGAACCCGATGGGGTACGTACTAAAGCCGGGGCGCGAATGATTGTTAAACGCTGTGCCTGGATTGGTATGCGTGAAGCCGAGTATGTTGGTGGTAAAACCTAAGTGACTGCTTAACTGACTCAACATTTGTGCTTGCTCATCTTGCGGGAAAACAGGAAAGGCAATATGTGTGTAGATACGATCAGCAGGAATTTGCGCCTCGCTCAGTTTCTGTGCCCAATAATCCGCGAAAGCATAGACTACGCGCTCGAGCGTGGCATCAAAATCAGTTGGCGGATTGGTAGCGCTATACCCGAGATTGGCGAGCGCATGGTAACCAATTCTTTTTCTTTGGATACCCAGTTGATTGGCTGCCTGATCGCTCACTTCAATATAGCGATGATCGGCCAAGTGTGTTTCCCATCCATTGATCACACCGGCAAACAGTGTTTCTTTATTTTTTAATCGAAGCTTATCAATGCCTTTCTTTATTTCTGAACCAATCACATCTCGGGCAATTCGTTCGATTTCTTTTTTAACACCCACACTGTTGTAACACATTTGCGGAGCCAGCTTAACGGGTGCCCAACTGATATAGCGTTGGGGAAAAATTGTGCCGTTCCAGTCGATCCACTCTATGTTGTCCGGATTGCTCCAAAGATCGGGGCGGTTAATCCAAAACATCGATTCGTCAATGTGAAACGCTACGGCTACATTCTTCTCGTCCGCAATGGCAAACGACTCTTGAATGAACGCACGCAATTCATTATCGGTATGATCCAGCGAAAGCGGACCAATGGCAAACCCAAGTTGGCGCTTCTTGCCGTCACCGCGATGGTTGTCTACCGCAGCCAGAATTTGATTTACCTGATTTCGCATGGCAATGCCATCGAGCGGTTGCTTATCTCCATTTGAACTGGGATTGTAAGTGAATATCTGAAAAACAAGATATTGCATTTCATCAGTTGCACCGGGCTGCACTTGATCAGTAGCACAGCCACAACTGAAATACATGAAAACAAAAGCGACTATCCAAAATAGTGGGGATCTCTTTTTCATAGGTGCTTTAATTTAACTATTCTATTTGACACCTACTTTGCTCAAAATGTTATATCAAGAAGCGACATTTATCAATCGGCTTGTTGATTTAGCTTGCTCATGGTTACACCCTTGCCTATCTATTTCTTTTCTTGCAATAAAGTCACTCTCATTCGTAATTGTGGATGTGATAAACTATCATCCAGAAAAAACAATCGATAAATACTTTTGTCAATGAAGACTCGCATCACGTTCACAGGCTCAATCTTACTATTGACATACGTTAGCCGTAATGTATCCTGACTGCGTGTCCAAGTGCCAGCATCAAAGCCTTTGAAAATTCCACTGGACGTATGTTCAAACTTACCATTGGCACGCAGTGTTAAAAAAACTCCGGCAAATGGTGTGTCCTGATAGCCGGTAATTAGTTTAGGTGATCGCCTCCATTCTTTAGTGGTGCGCTTCAGTGCCCGGCTGTCCTTTCCAATTATACAACCTCCACAGATAGATGATAGCAAAATGATAGTTAGGTAACGCATACAAAAAAGCTACCTAAAATACATCGGTCTTTTAGAGTTAATGTCGATTACAATGGTTCGATCCATTAAAACAACATCCCCAAATGCCCGGGCAATCATATAATTTCCATTCACTTTACGAATAAGCCCAACACGCCCGCCTAAAATGTAAACCTTGGTAACTTCGCTCACTCCATTACGGGAATGTTTCACCTTATATTTTTTTGAGTAAGTTACATCACGGGTCATCCCGTTCGGTAATTTACGTTTACTAATAAAAGTTGACTTCATAGTAACCCTTCGTCCATTTCTGCTATTACGATATTGTACGTTGATGATACTATCCGGAGCAGATTCCCACTGCTTTACAGTAGCCATAATACGGGCATACTCTGTATCAAATGTTTTTTGCGCCGCCACATTCGTCCAAACTAAGACACCAATCAGAATTCCAACATACTTCATATTATTATATCATTAAATAATTACGCTTTTGTTTACTAGCCTCGGAATCACTTTATACTTTTTTTTCACGGGCACATATTCGTCAAACCGAAACTTATCTAAAATAACGAATTGATCAACCATCAAGTTGGTAATATTAACGATCGTACCCGATTTAAATTTTATTTCGAGGTAACCGTATTCGCTCCACGGGTTTCGAGTAGCCGGATTAATACACTGCGTAGCCAATTCTATTTCTGACTTGTCAAAAACGTTGGTCTTACCTTGATACTGAAGAGAAATTACTCCGCTATCTCGAGTAACTTTTATAATGAAATTCGCTCCATCTTTTTCATAACTCAAATGCAACAAAAGACCTGGTAACCAGTAAAATGTGCCAATAAGTAACACAATGAATCCCATTATAGTTGTAGGTAGCATCCCTATCCAAAACAAAGCGAAGGCGAAAAAAGTGAATGTGCCACCGATAGGCAAACACATCAACATAGTTATTAATAAAGTCTGTCTGCTTTTATCTGGCTTAATTCTATAAAAATGATCCGCAAAAAAGAATTCATCTCGGATAAATGAATCATCTTTTTTGGTGTAATTTAGATATGCCTTCAGTTTATCTATTTGCGCTTCAAAAAAATAGTCAAGGCAATCGTAGATAATCACTTGCTTACTCTTTTTGTGGTAATGGTAGCCTCTTGGTCGTGGAAGATAATAAACATCAAATACATCTTTTTCAAAGTGTTCAAGTAACAGCGATTCACCAGACTCATTCAAAATAGAAATGACATGCAATCCGTTGGGCGTTGTATCGTTCTTCCAATAGAGATCAATGATATTCAGAATGGTCGCTTTGTCGCATGCCTGATACTCAGAATACTCACCTTCTTCTGCACGCTTGGTTTTGATTCGGTATTGGAAAGGCATTAGGCTCTCAATTATGAATTGCTAATTAATAAAGAAACTCATTTATTTTAACTCTTAGCAGGTTAAAACATTTGCAACTGATCGTATGTCAAACTAAGTTCATTTAATTGTGAATCTTTCCAGTGTGCAGGTGGGTGCAAAACCAATTCTTCGATTCGGTTCGAAAAATGTGCCTTGGTAGTTTTTCGGTTCATCCATTCATGAAGCAGCTTTGCTAATTCGATTCCACCAAATGGGCTACTTAGCTTATTCGAATTATAGTAGTCAAAACCCTGAAGCACCAAATCACTAAAATGAAGTACACTTTCCGATGATGAATCGGAAGACCAATCATTCAAGAGCGGTTCAATATAAATGCCAGTTTCCGAAAGCATGATTAAAGTCCCATCAATTCGTTCAAGCTCTGATAACGGATACATCATTAAACACTGAGAAAAATAAGCTCTTCCGAAATCCTGTAAAAGGGTTCTTTCTTCATCCTTCCAGTCACTCTTCTGATAGTAACTGAACCTCGACAACACGAGCTCAACAGAGTGATGCAGAAATTTATTTTCGGCAGTTAGCTCTAGAAACCGAGGTAAAAAATATTTAAATTCTTCTATACTTGGATTTTCTGTTTTAGCTGCAGTATTATAATCATAGAGTAATTCATGTGGTATATGTCTTACTGAAAGGCTTACCAATTCGTGTGCTTGCTCCTCGGAAATGCAGTGGCCTGTACAAACATCCAACGGCAAGGATGCTTTGTACTTTCTAAATAATTCATACGATCTTTCTATAATATCATGCAGTGCGTCAGTCATAGAAGAAAACACCTAGTTCCGGGATAGCTTTCTGACAAAAATCCAAATCACTTCAGTTACCAGAAACATGACTATAAAAATCAACAAATACTGTACACCGTCTCTAATCTTGTAAACATCGCCTATAACTTGATTACTGAACTTATCAGATTCACGTGCTAAATAGTTTCCTTGAAGACTCTTAAGCGCTTCATAGTTAAATTCAGCAGCGCACTTCAACGTGTCTTCTGATTTTATGCGTAAATAAACGGGGATTAGCACAATGAATGTAAGAAGTGCACCCCGAACTATGTATCTGAATTTAGCCATTATTTTATGATTAAATTTTCTTTAAGTACTCTGATCGATTACAGAATAGTCAATAAGATTTCCAAAATGAGCCAATAAACTAAAACTGCAACGATTGCCACCAAGAAAAAAATACAACGTACTTCTCCATCCTATTAAATTCTCGATAAAGTAATGGGTGTGATTTCTATTACAAAAATATCCCTAACCTGCCCATATTAATGAGTACCTACTCCTCCAAAACATTCTCTATTTGATAAACCCATTCTCAGCGAGTTACACCTCCACTGCATGCGAATGAAAGCCTGTTAATCAGACAATTACCCTCTTTTCGACCAAATTTAGTGGGTTTGGCATATGCTTTGGCGTAGGCTGATCGCCATACCCTAAAAAATCTTCCTTCCGGCTCACAATCAGCACATTAGCCTGACTTACCCTGAATCGGGAACGTGGTTTGCTCCCCCCTCTATTTCCATATTCTACACGCCACAACCCAAATTGATAGCATCGCAACTCCAAAAAGGCCATTTACAGCCTGTTTTGGCACTTGGTGATGGATTTGAATCAATGCCGGTACACTAAACAAACAACTTACAATTATGTGGTTAAACATTCTGCAACGGCTGATGAACATCTTTAAAGCAAAGGCGCACCATGCTGTTGATCATCTGGAAAATCCGGTAGAAATGTCCAAGCTGGCAGTGGCTGAGTTAGAGAAAGCCATCAGTGATGCAACCGAAGCTTTCTCCATCGCACTCGCTAACCATAAAAAGTGGGAGCGCGAACTGCAGCAGGCAACGCTTGCTACTGAAAACTGGAAGCAAAAAGCCAAACTGGCGATTGCCCAAAGCAACGAAGAGCTCGCCAAAAAGGCGCTGATGGAAAAAGCGAACGAAGACCGCAAGATGACGGAGTTCGGAGCTATCTATCAGAAGTCGGAGAAGGACATCAAAGTGCTGCGTCAAAACCTCGACTCGCTTCAACTGAAATTGAAGGAGATGAAATCAAAGCAGTCGGTGCTGGAAGCGAAAGCCAAAAATGCGGAAGCGCAAGGCAAGGTAGCGAAGCAACTCTCGGGTATTGGCACCAGCGCACTGTCCAACTTTCAACGCTATGAAGAGAAGATCAACGAAATGGCGGACCAGAGTGAGGCATTGCAAGAATCGCTGTTCTCGCAAAAACAACTGGAGCGTGAGTTTGATCAACTCGAATCAACGGTGAGTGTGAGTAACGATCTGGAAACTTTGAAACTGGAAATGCAAACCGAAGAAGAACGCAAAAAAGAAGAAATGGAAAAGAAAAAACTAGAGACGTTGAAAATCAAAATGGATACACAGTTGCCTCCGGCCAAACCGAACAAGCAACTTCTGCCACCCAAAGAAGAAAAACTTAAAAATTTCTTTGGCGAATAGGAAGTCGCAAATTCAAAATGCAAAAACAAAAAAGAACAACACAAAAAAGTAAACACTAACAAACCCTATAAACAAAACAATTATGTCAATCAATTTAAAGAAAGGTGGTTCTATCAACTTAACCAAAGCCAATCCCAAACTATCTAAAATCTATATCGGTTTAGGATGGGAGTTGCTCTCACAGTCGCTGGATCTGGATGCTTCCATGTTCGTGTTGGGTGCGAATGGCAAACTGTTATCGGAACAACACTTTATATTCTACAACAACCTGCGCACACCCGATGGTAGCATCGCGCACCAGGGCGACAACCGCTCGGGCGTAGGCGAAGGCGATGACGAGTTAATTCTCGCGAATCTGAAACAGATTCAACCTGAAGCGCATGAAATATTAGTGTATGTGACCATACATGAAGCTACTTCGCGTGGCCACAACTTCGGTAAGCTGAAAGATGCGTATGTACGTGTGGTGGATGTAGAGAAAAAAGAAGAGATCGCCATCTATGACCTCGATGCCGAAGCTTCATTCGGAACAGAAGTATTGTTTGGAAAATTGCGCAGAGCCGATGCCATCAACTGGGAGTTCGTGGCGATTGGCGAAGGTACCAATGTGGGCATGCAAGGTTTAGTAGACCGCTATGTTTAATGCAGGGCTCGAAAAAATGATTTGATAACAGTTAATTGATAAAACATGAACTTGATCAAAAGAAATGGAATTAACCTGACGAAAGGATCTTCAATTTCGTTGGAGAAAAAAGGAAGAGCGCTTTCGCAAGTGCGCGTGGGTATCAACTGGGGTTCGATACAACATCAAATCCTCGGCTTCACCTACAACACCACGGCTGTTGATTTAGATAGCTCGGTGGCCTTGTTCAGTCAAAAGCAGTTGATCGACAATGTGTACTTCCGCAAGCTCACATCAACGGATGGAGCCGTAAAGCACTCCGGTGATGACCGTGTGGGCGATCGCAATGGCGATGATGGTACCGACAATGAAACGATTCACGTGAACTTACGCACACTGAATCCTTCCGTCGATCAGGTGGTGTTCTACTTGAACTCGTATGCGCAGCAGGACTTCGAAACGATTCCGTATGCCAACATCAGCATTGTGGACGCTACGAATCCGAACGATATGGAAGAACTAGCATCGTTCAAAGTAGCAATGGATAAAACCTTCCGCGGCTATGTATCGATGGTACTGGGGAAATTTGTACGGACGCCTTCGGGGTGGGATTTCATCTCGGTGGGCGAGCCAATCAAAGCCCGCAACATCAAAGAATGCGTGGAGAATATCAGCGCACAGTATGTTTAGTTGTTAAACAGAAGGCCGTCTCAACAGCGGCCTTCTTTTTTTTCCTGTAGCACCACAAAGTATCTACGTACCTTTGAGGTTCAAAATCATTGAATCACCCTTCGCGCAAAGCGAAAACGTTTTTTGTAATAGTCGGAGTAAAGATTGGTTTCAACTACACCCAGTGTTGTTGACGCATGAATAAACTTCACATCCTCTTTTCCGCGCACCACCGTTACAATGCCCACATGGGTAATTGCATTCTTCTTTTTGCCGGTAGCAAAAAACAATAAATCGCCCGGCTGCACTTCTTTCATCTTCACCTTCTCCCCTACTAACGCTTGTGCGTCTGCCGTGCGGGGCAAGGGAAGTTTAATAGTTTGGAAGGCATTGCTGGTAAGGCCTGAACAATCGATGCCGGAGCGGGTAGTGCCTCCCCACTTGTAGGGCGTGCCAGTGAAGGCGCGAGCGGCTTTGATTACATCATCTACTTTGTTTTCGCGGGTGTGTGCTTTACGCGATGCTGCACAGGAACTGAAGAAGATGACTGCCAACATGAAAATCGCCAGCCGGCTAAAACTTACTGCCCAAAGTGGACGAGGTAGTAAAAGTATTTGGCTAATTTTACGGCTCATGAAGTCACACATAAACATTTCAAAGTTAGTTGTTTGATGGCACAGATAAAAGAAATAGAAGCTCCCGTAGCATCTCTTGTTGGAGAAGCAATTATCATGCAGTTTAAGTCCATCGTGGGCGATGAAAACGTATTCGTAGATGAAGAACGTAGAACCGACTACGGTCATGATAAAACCGAAGATTATCAGTTCATGCCCGATGTAGTCGTGCGGCCTGCCAATACGCAAGAGGTAAGCGAACTGCTAAAGATTTGCAATGCACATAAACTACCAACTACGCCTCGCGGTGCGGGCACCGGTTTGAGTGGTGGCGCATTGCCTGTCAAAAAAGGGGTGGTGATTTCGATGGAACGGTTCAACAAAATCATCCAAATAGATGAATTGAATTTACAGGCCACCGTAGAGCCGGGCGTCATCACCGAAGTATTCCAAAATGCAGTAAAAGAAAAAGGACTTTTCTATCCACCCGATCCAGCAAGCGGAGGCTCTTGTTTTTTAGGTGGAAATCTTGCGAATAATTCCGGTGGCCCGAAAGCGGTGAAGTATGGCGTTACCCGCGATTATGTCATCAACATGGAAGTGGTATTGCCAACCGGTGAAATTATGTGGACGGCAGCCAATGTGTTGAAAAACTCAACCGGTTATAATCTAACTCAATTGATGTGCGGCAGCGAAGGCACGCTAGGCATCATCACCAAAATAGTATTCAAGCTGCGTGGCTTCCCAAAGAAAAATGTGTTGATGATGATTCCCTTCAGCACCAACGAAGAAGCCTGCAAAGCCATTGCAGCCATTTATGTAGACGGCATTACCCCATCCGGCATGGAGTTCTTTGAAAAAGAAGCAGCCGCCAAAACATTCGACTATTGCGAAAAAGTATTGAACAGCCCCGTTACTACCAAATTGACGGAGGGCATGAACGCCTATCTGCTCTGCGAATTAGATGGCAATGATGAAGAGGTGTTGATGCGCGATGCTGAGCGAGTGATGGGCGTAGTGGAGAAGTTTGAAAGCGGTGAAGTGCTCTTTGCTGATAATGCCGCACAGAAAGCCGAGTTGTGGAAAATTCGTAAAAACATTTCTCCTGCTGTCAACTGGTACACGCTGACCAAATCAGATGATGTGGTAGTCCCTCGCGCCAACCTGCCGAAGTTGATCAACGGCATTAAAGAAATTGGCAAACGCTACAATTTCAACACCGTATGCTTTGGCCACTTGGGCGATGGCAACCTACACGTTAATATTTTAAAAGAAAACCTTTCTGAAGAATATTGGAACACCAAAGTGAATGAGGGAATTGGCGAAATCTTCAAACTGACCGTGAGTCTTGGCGGAACTCTATCCGGAGAACACGGTATAGGCATTGCCAAACGCCCCTACATGCCCATTGCAATGAGCGAGATTAATCTTAACTTGATGCGTGGGATTAAGAAAGTATTCGATCCCAATGGTATATTAAATCCTGGAAAGATATTTTAATCAACCCACTATGAAAAATTTCATCTTCCTACTTGCCTTTGCAATCATTGCTTCTTGCCAGACCAAAACTGCAGAGAATAGCACCTCACTCTTTAATGGCAAAGACCTTACGGGATGGCAATTTTATAAAGGAAAAGAAAACAACAGTTGGGAAGTAACTGCCGATGGCTTGCTGCACTGCAAAGCATTTGACGGTAATGAAAAGCGAGCCGACTTAATGACGGTGGCTGATTATGAAAATTTTGAATTATCGTGGGAATGGAAAATCGCAGCACAAGGAAACAGCGGAGTGATGTTCGGTGTGGTAGAAACGTATGACGAACCTTATCTCAGTGGCCCTGAATATCAATTGTTGGATGATATCGGTTATCCCGGAAAAATTGAAGATTGGCAAAAGACTTCTTCCAACTATGGCATGCATGTAGCTGATGGCGCTCAAGCAAAACCTGTAGGTGAATGGAACACGTCTAAAATAGTGGTTAACAAAAAACACGTCGAGCATTGGCTCAATGGCAAGAAAGTAGTCGACTACGAGTTAGGTTCAGACGACTGGAAAGAACGCAAAGCGAAAAGTAAATGGAATGAAGCGGCTGGCTATGGTGCTTTCAGCAAAGGCCGCATCTGTCTGCAAGATCATGGAGGCGAAGTGTGGTTCAAAAATATCAACATAGTCTCGCTGCCTTAATTCTGCGGAATAAACAATGTGTGGCATTACGGGAATCTTTGCGTTTAATCTGGTTGGCAAATTCAATCTCATTAACGTAACCGCCGCCACTCAAGCACTTCACAAACGCGGCCCCGACAACCAAGGAATTTATACCGATCAATTTGTTGGGTTGGGTCATAGCAGATTATCCATCATCGATACAAGTTCGGCCGCCAATCAGCCCATGTGGGACCCCACCCGAAGGTACTGTATGGTTTTCAACGGAGAGATTTTTAATTATTTAGAACTAAAGCAGCAACTAAAAGATAAAGGTGTTGTCTTCACCACTGATTCCGATTCGGAAGTGTTGTTGCAACTCTACATTCGCGAAAAAGAAAACTGCCTCCACCAACTCAATGGATTTTTTGCATTTTGTATCTACGATTTGCATGAGCAAACTTTCTTTGTAGCACGCGATCGCTACGGCATCAAACCTTTGCTTTACGTCTTTGACGAAGATAAATTTCTTTTCGCATCAGAAATGAAATCCGTCATTCAGTACGGCATCGAAAAAACCATCGACTATACTTCACTCTACACGTATCTTCAACTAAATTACATTCCGGCACCGCACACCATCTTCACGCACGTGAAAAAATTAATGCCCGGCCATTGGCTACGCATCAGTAACAAAAAGATGGAAGAGGGAGTCTACTACCAAGTTCCGTACGATCCACAAAAAGTCAATACCAACTCCATCAAGTACGACGATGCCAAAGAAAAACTAAAAGAGTTATTAGAGGCATCCGTTCAACGCAGGTTGATTGCCGATGTGCCGCTCGGTGCATTTTTAAGTGGCGGAATAGATTCATCGGTTGTCACCGGATTGGCCAGCAAACACAAATCCAATCTGCACACCTTTTCCATTGGCTTCCGCGATGAGAAATTCTTCGATGAAACGGAGTATGCAAAACTAGTAGCAGCTCATTTCAAAACAGATCACACCGTCTTTTCATTAACCAATGCCAATCTCTACGAACACGTTCACTCGATCCTGGATTACATCGATGAGCCGTTTGCGGATTCTTCAGCCATTGCAGTTTACATTCTCAGTCGCGAAACACGCAAGCATGCTACGGTTGCCCTTTCGGGTGATGGTGCTGACGAATTGTTGGCTGGCTACAACAAACATGCAGGCTTCTTGCAATCGCTTCATCCGGGCCTCAAAGAAAATGCAGTCAAGAATTTATTGCCGATTTGGAATCTATTTCCGGCATCACGCAACAACCCGATCACGAACAAAGTGCGTCAACTAAAGCGATTTGCGGAAGGGATGAAACTGAGTCCCGCAGAAAGATATTGGCGCTGGGCCGGATTTGCAGATGCCAATCAGGTCTCCGCACTTTTCAGCAATCAGTCGAAAGAGAAATGGCAGGAACAAGAATATCAGATTCGTAAAGCAGAAATTTTAAAAACTATGCCTGCGAATTCCACCATCAACGACATGCTGTTGACGGATGTGCATTTGGTGCTATCCAATGATATGCTGACCAAAGTAGATTTGATGAGCATGGCAAACGCGCTGGAAGTACGCGTGCCTTTTTTGGATTTTGAAGTGGTGAACTTCTTGTTTTCGTTACCGGATGATTTCAAAATCAATTCGAGCATTCGAAAGAGAATTTTACAAGATGCGTTCAAAGATTTACTTCCCGCACAACTTTATAACCGACCGAAGAAAGGTTTTGAAGTGCCATTGTTGAAATGGTTCCGCAACGAAATGAAATCATTGATTGTAGATGATTTACTGTCAGAGAAATTTATTGCCGACCAAGGCATTTTTAATTACGAAGAGATCGCCAAACTAAAAGCGCAACTTTTCTCTTCCAATCCCGGAGATATTCATGCACGTATCTGGGGACTCATTGTGTTTCAATGGTGGTGGAAGAAGACCATGATGAGTAGTAAGTAAGTTCCGGTAGTAAATAAAGGGTGGAACTAAAGACGCATTTCCTAATTCGGCTCCGTAGGAGCATCCTAATACAGAAAACTATCTTCGTTAATTAAATATCAGGTGACTCCTCCGGAGTCGAAGACAGACGCATTACCTTATTCTATAAACAGGTCGCCCCGATGGGGCAGAATGAATGTGTTTGGATATAAAGTGCTCATTGAAAGACTATTTAAGAAACTTGTATCTAATAACTTTCTTACCGCAGCGAATCAACATACAAATCTTCTACTTTCTTTCTTGCCCACGGTGTCTTTCGCAAAAACACCAAACTGGATTTGATACTAGGATCAAAATTGAAACAGTTGATCGGAATGATACGGCCTAAATCTTCCCAGCCATAAAGTTCAACGAGATGATTTAAAATCATCTCCAATGTTTTACCGTGCAGTGGGTTATTCGGTTGACTCTCCATACCATTACAGATAGTTCAATACATCGGTAATCCTCTCTAATTCTTTAAAGTTTGCATGCACAACCGCATGTTCTATTTTTTCATGCCCCCACGTGATGTGGTAGGGAATATGAAATCCATACCCACCTAATTCCAATACCGGCAACACATCTGATTTTAGTGAATTACCAATCATCAGAAATTGGTTTGGTGAAATATCCAGATGGCGAATCAACTTTTGATAATCACCTACCCCCTTCTCAGACATAATCTCGATGTGGTGAAAATAATGTTCAAGTCCGGATTTTTTTAGTTTGCGTTCCTGATCCAACAGATCGCCTTTGGTGGCTACTACCAGTCGGTAATTGTTCTTCAGCAAGCTGAGCACTTCATCAACACCACCCATTTTCTCCACCGGTTTATCGAGCATTTCTTTTCCCAGCTCAATAATCCGGTCGATCAAGTTCACCCGTATTGTTCCGTTCGAGATGCGAATGGAGGTTTCAATCATCGACAGCATAAACGACTTTATGCCATAACCATATAAAGAAACATTCGCGATTTCTGTTTTTAGTAGTTCGCGCTCGGCAGCATGCTGCGGAAGGTAATCTTCCAGCAGTTGACAAAAAGCTGTTTCCACTTCCTGAAAATAATTTTCATTGTGCCACAGCGTATCATCGGCATCGAACGCAATCACTTTTATTTCTGTCAGCTTCATTCTGTTTTTTCTAAATAAATGTACGAGGCGTCTGACCGCACGAAGCGGTCTGACACTTCATAAAAAAATCTACTTTCTGGCTTCATCCAGTTCACGCGTCAGCGTCTTCACAATCTCTGCCATCGGACGAATGCTGGTCACATGTTCAATCGCTGGTCCTGCACACCACACGGTTTTATATGTAGCGCCAAAGGCAGCTTTTTCCACTGCCTTCATTCCGCGGAAAGCAATAATCATCTTCGCATATTTTTTCAACGTTTTGTTGTTGTTCAATATCCACTCCAGCCAATTTGCCTTGGTGCCCAATTGCTGCACATACGGCGTGTTGATTACCGTCAATGCGCTACCCGATAACTTAGTGGTGCGAACAATGTCTTTCTCGCCATATTCGATCATCGCTTGTTTGTACTCCGGCGAAATAGGTGCTTCATCGCACGCAATAAAAATGGTGCCGACCGAAACGCCTGCAGCACCCCAATCCATTACTTGTTTGATGTCTGCACCTTTTGCAATGCCACCTGCTGAAATAATGGGCAGACTACAATTCTCTTTTAGCTGCCGAATCAAATCTTGTGGCGAAATGTTCCCTGCGTGTCCACCGGCCCTTGAGTTAACAGCAATCACCGCATCGGCTCCCATCTCCTCCACTTTTTTCGTGTAAGCCAAATCCACTACATCACAAAAAACTTTTATTCCGAGTGGCTTGCATCGCTCAATCACTTCGCGCGGACTGCCTAGTGAAGTGATGATGTAATTCACTTTTAAATCGAGCAGTGTTTCCAATTGACCTTTGTATTTCGGATTTGATTTGTTCACAATCAAATTCACGCCAAAGGGTTTAGACGTAGCCTTTTTGATTTCTTCAATCGCCTGACGTAATTCCGCATCCGATCTGTAATTCAATGCCGGAAAAGCGGCCGTCACACCATTGGCCAAAGCGGCTTTGATCATTTTGGTATTCGAGATCAAAAACATAGGTGCTACAATAATCGGGTAGTCGATACCCAACATCTGATCAATGGTTTGCTGGCTCATGGCAATTTTGTTTTGAAGGCTTAAGCTAGCCAAATAATTGGAGGCTCACAATCGCGCATAAAAAAAGCCGGACATAACATCCGGCATTTCGATTTAGGTATGTAAAGTCTCTACCTTGACAACGCACCCTGACAGAATTTTCAGGGATTGCATTTTCAAAGTTCGTCAAGGTTATACGTATTGGTTCAACATTACCGGCATCACCAACATCAAAATATCTTCTGCTTTGTCTTTTTCCGCAGGTGTGATAACACCGGCTTTGTTCGGAGCAGACATGTTCAATTTAATTTGATCGGCTGTAGCGTTGCTCAGCATCTCTACCAAAAACTTCGCATTGAAACCAATCTCGATATCTTCGCCTTCGTGCTCGCATGAAAGGCGCTCGTTTGCTTCGTTCGAAAAATCCAAATCTTCCGCTGAAATCTGCAATTCACTTCCAGTGATTTTCAAGCGCACCTGATGTGTTGTTTTATTCGCATAGATGGAAATACGCTTCAATGAACTTAACAGATCCGTGCGGCTGATGGTCATCTTGATCGGATTGGAAGTAGGAATTACATTTTCGTAATCCGGGAAACGCTCATCGATCAAGCGGCAGATCATGCGGATGTTTCCAAACTTGAAAAACGCGTTGGCCATGTTGAAGTCGATGCTCACATCGGTATTCTCTGAAGGCAACGTTGCTTTCAATAAATTCAAGGCTTTGCGCGGAATGATGATGGCGTTACCATTGTCAGATTTGATATCTGATCGGCGGTAGCGAACCAAACGGTGGCCGTCCGTAGCTACAAAGGTGGTATTCTTTTCTCCTAGGTTTACATAAACACCTGTCATGGCAGGGCGCAACTCATCGCTGCTAGTAGCGAAGATGGTATTGTTGACCGCTTTGGCTAAAACTTCAGAAGAAATCAAAGCAGAGAAGTCATTAGAAACTGCTGGTACTTTCGGGAAGTCCGTAGCGTTTTCTCCTGCTAATTTGTAACGACCATTATCTGAACTGATCTCGATGCTGTACGTAGACGCATCGATGGAAAATGTAACCGGTTGATCTGGAAGATTTTTCAATGTGTCTAGCAAAATGCGCGCTGGCACAGCAATGCTTCCTTTCTCTTTCGATTCCACAGTAATCTCGGTGATCATTGAAGTTTGCAAATCCGATGCAGTCACCGTGAGGTTGCTCTTATCTATTTCAAAAAGAAAGTTTTCAAGGATTGGAACTACCGGGTTGGTAGTGATTACGCCATTAATGTTCGATAGCTGCTTGAGCAGGTAACTGGAATTTACAATAAACTTCATCAGTATCAGTGGTTTGAGTTGTAACGGGCGGTAAAGTTATAAAGAAAAACCATTCCTGAAAATGAAGATTCACCTTCAAAATGGGGTGTTTAATTCACCGGAATGATGGAAAGCGGACTGTTTTCGGGGTTTTCTTATCACAAAGTGGCCTGAAATGCTGCTTAGGGGTTCAGGGCAAAATAAGAACGCTTACGCAAAACGGCTGCTAAAGCTTCATTTCGCAACAAAACGGGCTCCTGATTAATAGTGGCCAGCATCCCCACTCCGCTCTTCGGATTTCCTAAAATTGCAAGTTGAATTTGATGCTTGGCAATATCTTGAATAGTAAGAACCATCACCGGCTTACTTGCCAACACATTATCGTTTTGCTGCACTTCCTCATTCGTTAAGAAATGATCGGCCCGCAGATTAAAGATCGACTCTAAGTACTGACTTAGTTTAGTAGTGTCTGTTACGGCTACCTCCTCAATGCCAAACAATCCATTCGATAAGGTTACCGTAAAATCTTGTGCAGAATCCGATGGCAAATGTGATTTCAAGGATTTGAAATTTTGCCAATTGAAATTAAAGACACGCTTGTCACGCCACTCGTTGGCTGTCAATTCAAAAATGGAAGCCACATATACCCGATACCCGGGAATGGTAACAAAATAAGGCTCCTCATCTGAAAGTTGAAAATAGGTTTCTGTCTTTGGCTCGTTGCCAACCACAGTCATTTCTTTTACTACCGCATCACCTTCCCAGAGTTTCACCAGGGTGCCTGCTTGTTTCATTCGCTGTTGAATGGAGTCTTGGAATGTGCCCGTCAACTGACGCTTAGGTTCTGCTTGTAGTAAGGAAGCGAAGAACACCGTCACCATCTGTGCATCGGCTTCTTGTTTGCCATTCACCATCCACTTCGATCCATTGAAGGTGAGTTCTACTTTCCCTTTTGCAGATTCAAATAGAATTTTATCCACTTTATTATCAGCCGCTATTTTAAAAAGTGATTTATCGACATCTGCCGAGTCGCTGCCGTTCCAGATCAAAACAAAAGCGGTGATCAGCGATAGCGCAATCAATGAAATCAACAGATACAGGTTTCTATTTTCCTTCATAATCAAAATCGGGCATAGCGTGCTTTGCGCAGATACGTCAACAACAAACCCATGGCTACCAAAACTACCAATGGCAAAACCAGATTGACCAATTGCCAATACGTTCGTTCGTTACGGATTTTCTCTTTGTCCAGTGGACGAATCTTTACTTCTTTATTGCGAGCTTTGATCAAACCATTTTCGTCCGTCAGATAGGCCACCATATTCAACAGCAAATCCTGATTGGCAAACGTGTAGCGTGAAAACGGATCATACCCTAACTGCTGCGGTTTGTTCTCTCTTGGATTGATATCGTTGCGGGCTATATCGCCATCGGCAACGATAATAATTTTAGTAGGCACACTTTGCTCTAAAAATTTAGCTGAATCTACATCTTCCGGGGCAAAGCGATTTTTATAGACAGAAGTAAAAGTTCCTTCCAGCAAATATGCCACAGGTATTTTTCCGGATGCAAAGTTCTCTTCTTTCAACTGTCTGCGCAGATCATTCACGCTCACCTTTACTGGAGCCGTTAGCTTTCGCGAATACGCAGATGAAAATACTAGAGGTGTCTTCTTCACGCCTACCGCCTTTACCGTGTCGATGCTGCTGACAAATTTGGATTGAATCGCGTCCATATTTCGGGTGATTGGATGATCGGCATATTGATTCAGCAATGGAAAGAAAGGCCAATCGAGTTGCATCATTTGTGGGCGATTGCCGGCGTTGCCCACCACAATCGGGTACTTGCCGGAAACACGATCCTGAATCAAATCGGGATTGATGCGCACGCCATATTTAAACAATTGATCATCTAAATTCAGATTGTAAGGAAAGGCAAAATAGTTTTCACTCGAAGCGCTGTCCATGCTGGCATCCAAACGATCCAGCAACAATAACGCTTTGCCTCCACGCATCAGGTACTGATCCAAATGATACTTCTCTTTTTCTGAAAACTCTGAACGAGGTTTCGCTATGATCAACGCGTCATAATGATTGAATGATTTTTTCTTTGAAAGATCTGTTTTGAAAACATCGTATTGTTCGAGCAAATCAGCATTGAAGCTTGCCATCTGCAAACTATCCAATTCACCATGACCTCGCACCCAACCAATCTTTTTACGGTTTGTATTGGCCATTTTGTAAATGGCGTTGGCTAATTCAAACTCTACATTTTCGATGGATTGATTTAATACTTCTTGTGATCCTTGCGCTCTACTTCCCTTCAACATCATCACACCGGTTTCAAATCCACCGTAAGAAACCAATGCGCCCGGAAAAACAAACTTTTCTACCCGCTGCCCATCTTTTGTCTCAATCACATTCATCGGAGTGATGCCTTTCGCAGCCAGTTCACTCATGTATTCATTTCGTGCCTTTTCACCAATGGCTTGGTTGGGATCGGTGAATGTGTATTTGATCTTATTATCCGAATAAATACGAAACTCGTCCAATGTTTCGCGGATGGCTTTTTGAAAACGCTTGAAGCCCGGATTCAATTCTCCTTCTAAAAATACTTCTACAAAAACTTCATCGTCCAGGTTGGCCAACATTTCCTTTGTCTGTGGCTTGATGGTGTAGCGTTTTTCTTCAGTCAAATCAATCCGAAAGAAATGAGTGGAAGCGAGTAAATTGATGAGTATCAACAGTACCAACCCGTTTGCCCACAAGAGCAAATCGCCAATCTTTTTACTGGTGCGCCAATTTACCATAGTCTGCTCGCAACAATAATTTTGGTGGTCAATAAGAAAAAGGCCGTGAGCGTAATCGCATAGATCACATCGCGGCTATCAATCAAACCTTTGCTCAGCGATTCGTAGTGATATAAGATTCCAATTTGTTTAATGGCCAGTGCATAGTCGGCGGCAAAAACAGAAAGCGAATCAAATCCGGTGTAAAAGAAAAAGCAGAGAAAAGCTGAAACAATGAACGACACAATCTGATTATTCGAAAAAGTAGACGTGAGAATGCCTATCGAACAAAAAATGGAAGCCAGCAACGCGAGCCCTACATACGAACCAGCTACCGATGCAGAATCAATATTACCTACCGGATTTCCCAATCGATAAACAGAAAAATAATAAATCACGGTGGGAAACAGAGCCACCAATACCAATGCAAAAGCCGCTAAATATTTTCCGATAACCACATCCCAATCGGTAAGTGGTTTGGTAAGTAATAGTTCCAATGTACCCAGTTTCTTTTCTTCCGCAAAACTTTTCATGGTTATGGCCGGAATCAAAAAGATGAACACATAAGGCCCCATGGAAAACAACGTATCTAAATCAGCAAAGCCATAATCGAGGACTGAAGTATCGGGAAAAATCCACGTAAGCAAACCCATGGCAGTGAGAAAAACACCGATCACCAAATACGCAATCAGCGAATGCAAAAATCCATTAAACTCTTTATAAAAAACTCGGATCATGCTACCGTTTCAGATGAAGTAAGTGAACGAAATATTTCTTCCAAGTTGCTTTCTTCCTCGCGCAGCGACAATAGAGATAATTTTTTTTCCGCCGACAAGCGAAATAATTCTGCCCGCACATCAATATTGGTATCTGTAACGATCCGGAATGCTTTTCCCGCCTGCGCTACCGTACGCACTCCGCTTATAGTTTCTAAGTCTTCGACACCGATGCCTCCCTCCCACTCTACTAATAATGTTTTGACACCATCGCGTTGAGATAACAAGTTTTTCAAACTGTCATCGGCCACAATCTCTCCTTGGCGAATGACAATCACGCGATCACACAACGCCTCTACTTCCTGCATAATGTGGGTAGAAAGGATCACCGTTTTATTTGTGCTGATCTGTTTGATCAGTTTTCGGATTTCAATAATCTGATTCGGATCTAAGCCTGAAGTAGGCTCATCTAAAATCAAAACACTTGGGTTATGTATCAATGCTTGAGCCAATCCCACGCGCTGGCGATAGCCTTTGCTCAGTGATTCTATTTTTTTGTTCTGTTCTTTGGTGAGTCCGCACAACTCAATCATCTCTGCCACCCGCTGTTTTCGTTCGGTGCCCGTAATACCATACACGCCACATACAAAGGATAAGTACTCGTGTACATACATATCCAGATACAATGGATTATGCTCGGGCAGATAGCCAATAATTTTGCGCACCTCCATCGGCTGCTTGACAACATCAAATCCATTGACATGCACCGTTCCTTCGGTGGGCGGCAAGTAGGTAGTGGCAATTTTCATGGTGGTGGACTTCCCGGCTCCATTGGGACCTAAGAAACCAACGATCTCCCCCTTCTCAATGGAAAACGAAATGTCCTTCACTGCCAATTGTTGGCCGTATTGTTTGGTAAGATGGGAGATAACGAGTGACATTTTGGTGGCGCAAAAATAGTTTAAAAGTTGAGAAGTTTACCTAATCGCAATTTGGCCTATAAATTGCCGTTGTTTGATCTTCAGATAATGAGCAACTTTGTAATTCGAGTAAAACAAATCATCAGCGAATGAAACGTATCTGTTTAGTTTTAGTATTTGTCGGTTGTGCGATGGCCTCTTTTTCTCAAACCGGTTACCGCATCGACTTTACCATCAAAAGTTGGAAAGACACCACCGTGTACTTGGGAAGCTACTTTGGTGAAAACAACATCGTACGCGATACAGCTCGTGTGAAGGGAGGCGTATTTCATTTTGATGGTAAAAATCCATTGCCGGAAGGCACCTACTACCTCATTCTGGCCAAGAATAAACTCTTCGATTTTGTGGTGGGCAAAGATCAGTTCTTCTCCATGGAAACAAGCGCCACCGATTATCTGAAAATTGATGAGTATATTAAAAATCTGACTACGAAAGGAGACCTCGACAATCAACTGTTTTTTGAAAATCTGCAGTTTATTGGTGCGCAGAGCGGAGAGGCGGAGCCACTCATTAAAGTATTGAGAGACAGTACACTAAAAGAAGATCAAAAGAAAGAAGCACGCGCAGCTTTTGCCAAACTGAACGACAAGGTAATGAACTACCAGAAAGAGTTGATTACCAAAAACCCGACAACCGTTACAGCAAAGTTGCTCAATGTAACCCGCACTATCGAGGTGCCCGACCCGCCCAAAAAGCCCGACGGTTCAATCGATTCTACTTTCCAACTAAGATATTATCGCGAACATTTCTTTGATAACCTGGATTTGGGAGACGAAACTATGGTACGCCTGCCGCGAACCTTTTATCAGGAGAAAGTGAAAGAGTACCTGGACAAGCTGTTTGTACCCGCACCCGACACGATCATGCGGGCCATCACCGGCATCGTAAACAAGGCCAAGAAAAACAAAGAAACGTATAAGTATTTGGTTTTCAGTTTAATGGTTATGTATCAGGCACCTGAAATCATGGGGCTGGATGAAGTGTTTGTGAAATTGAATGACAACTATTTTTCGTCGGGTGAAATGGACTTCTGGGCCAATGCATCCATTAAAAAGAGTTTCAAAGATCATGCAGATAAAATCCGCACAAGCATGATAGGCCGCGTAGGTGCCAATCTGATGATGCAAGATCAGAACCTGCAGCCCCGCTCCATGTACGATATCAAAAACAAGTACACTATTTTATTCATTTTTGATCCGGACTGCGGGCATTGCCGCGAAGAAACGCCCAAGTTGGTAGAGTTTTACAACAAGAGCAAAGCAAAATTCAATTTTGAAGTGTTTGCGGTAGCCTCTGATACGAGCATAGCCAAAATGAAAAAGTTTATCTCCGAGTTTAAAACACCCTGGATTACGGTAAATGGCCCGCGCACGTACATGAAAGAGCATTACTCCAAATATTACCATGCCGAAACCACGCCGACCATCTACATCTTAGATGATAAAAAGAAAATCATAGCTAAAAAACTGCCTGTGAAGCAGTTGGAAGATTTTCTTACCAAGCACGAGCGCTTTGAAAAGCTAAAGAAAGCACAACCGGCAAAGGGCGCTGCACCCGCAAAGGCGAGTCAACCATCGAATTAAATGAGTGAATTGTGCAACTATTTGTGCATTTGAGAGTATCTAATACAGTAAAAAAAGGAAGTTATGGCATTATTTGATACCCTCTTCGGCAAGAAAAAGAAAGAATTTAAGGCATCTTGCCAAATTACGAAGGAGCCCATCGAGAAAGGCTTCGGCTATTTGCTCACCACCTCGCAAGTGGTAACTTCCAAACGCTACTGGGACATGATTATGACGGAACCCGAAACGATGTCATACACCATCTCACATTTCAACAATCAACCCAGCGGCACCCAAATGCGCAACATGATTTTTGAAAAATACGCCAGCATTTCTAAGCCGTGGATTATTTCAGACTCCATCATTAGTTATTTTGAAATCGACAAAGCGTCGGCTAAAGACAACGCCAAAAAATGGTGGGAAAGTGAAGGGAATTTTATTCCTACACAAACCGGCCCGGCATCAGAAAATCTGGAGTCTACACTATTTCAAACGGTGAAAGATTACGCCATTTTAGAAGCGGGTCGCTCGAAAGTAAAATTGGCCAGCTAGTTTCTGCGCTCAATCGTAAACTGAACTAGTTCGCGCAGCGAATTGCGATAAGTAGATTCGGGAAATTCAGAAAGTAAAGTCAGCGCTTCTTGATAGTATCGATCCATCGCTTTTTTGGCATATTCAATGCCACCCGATTTTTTCACAAACGCGATTACCTCTTGCACCTTCTTGGGTTTCTCGCTTTCGTTTTTTACGATGCCAATGATCTTACGCTTTTCGAGCCAACTCGCCTGCGACAACGCATAGATCAACGGCAGCGTCATTTTCTTTTCTTTGATATCAATGCCCAGCGGTTTGCCAATTTCTTCATCGCCAAAATCGAATAAGTCATCTTTGATTTGAAAAGCCATTCCTACTTTTTGGCCAAACAATTTCATTTTCTCTACCTGTTCTTTGGCCGAACCAACAGAACTCGCTCCAATGGAGCAGCAAGAAGCAATTAATGAAGCAGTCTTCTGGCGGATGATTTCGTAATAGATTTCTTCAGTAATATCGAGGCGCCGGGCTTTTTCCATTTGCATAAGTTCGCCTTCGCTCATTTCTTTTACTGCATCGGTACAAATCGATAGTAAATCATAGTCTTTGTGTTCCAAGGCTAAAAACAATCCGCGGGTGAGGAGAAAGTCGCCTACCAAAACGGCTATTTTATTTTTCCACAATGCATTGACGGAGAAGAAACCCCGTCTGTAGTTGGAGTTATCCACCACATCATCGTGCACCAGGCTGGCGGTGTGTACCAGTTCAATCAGTGAAGCACCGCGAAAGGTTGACTCATTGATGGTGCCGCAGGTGCCCGCGCTAAGGAAGACAAACAGAGGCCGCATTTGCTTGCCTTTGCGCTTCACAATGTAGTTCATGATCTTGTCCAGCAACAAGACGCGCGTTTTCATCGAAGCCCGAAACTTGTGTTCGAACTCATCCATTTCCCGGGCAACCGGAGCTTTTATCTTGTCTAAAGGCGCAGACATTGCTGCAATATTAGTCAATAGTAGATTGGGAGTAATGCTTGCTACTTATTTTAATTATTATCCAATGTCGTTAAGACACATTAGTTTAGAAGATTCCTCGTACCTGCCAATGACAAAATGTTGTGACGAAGCCCGCAAAGGCATTTCTTAAAATTCCACTGATTCCTTCTCTTGTGGAGAAGGCAAGGATGAGGTATCAAAAAGGATTTTAAGAAAGGCCTTTAACCGCCATTGTCCTGCCGAGGCACGAGGCATCTTTATAATGATTTCACTGAGCTACACCGAGTAACACGAAGTTGCACAGAGGGTTTTCTCTTTGTGTGCCTCTGCGGTTCTCTGTGAAGTTTTGTGGAATGAGGGCAGTTAGGCGTCTGACACCTTGGAGGTGTCGTGACGCCATTATCGTTGTCCTGCTGAGGAAGGAGGCATCTTATTGCCAGGGTTTAACCTTGTTTGAATTATGATTGCCAAAAAACGAGTTGGCAATCGGCAAAGTAGGTACTATTTACTATTTTCGAGCCTATGATGATGGTGGATAAACGTTGGGAGCAGTTCTTCTTCATAATCACCGTGTTGGTGGTTATGTTCGTTATTTCTCGGATACTCCGGTTTGTGGTGGGCCGATTTATTCGAGGGGCTGCCAAAAAATTAAAGGTAGACCCTACCCGCTATAATTTCTTTAAGAATGCAGTCGATTTTATTCTGTTGTTAATCGCTTCGGTAGTCATCTTTCGTTCCATTCCCTCTCTCCGAACAGTAGGAACAACACTACTCACTGGTGCCGGCGTTCTGGCTGCCATTGTGGGTTTTGCATCTCAAGCTGCCTTCTCCAATATTGTGAGTGGTTTCTTTCTGGTGATTTTCAAACCCTTTAGCGTGGGCGACCGCATTAAAATCGGGCAACTTTATACCGGCGATGTAGAAGACATCAATTTACGGCACACGACCATAAAAGACTTTGAAAACCGCCGGGTGATTATCCCCAACGCAGTGATTAGCAACGAAACAATCATCAATTCCACCATCATTGACGAGAAGACCTGCATGTTTGTAGAACTGGCCGTGGCGCTGGATACGCATTTGGACACCGCCATTGCTATCATTCAAGAGGAGGCCATCAAGCATCGCTATTATATCGACAACCGCACCGAAGCAGAAAAAGAGCGGGGCGAACACAGCGTGATGGTACGAGTAATGACTTTTCTGGATTCGGGCATTCAATTGCGGGCGTATGTGTGGGCCAATAATCCTACTGATGGGTTTGACATTAAATGCGATCTGAATAAATCTATCAAAGAACGATTTGATGAGGCGGGTATTAAACTGGCCAACTTGCACCATTTGTTGGTGATGAAAAACCTGTAGAATGGCTCGAAAAAAAAGCTTAACACCTGTCAACGATACACCGAATCCCAGCGAAAGCAAGGTGATTCTGGAATTGATTCAATACAATGAATCGCAGTACACGAAGCACGAAGACTTACCCATAAGTGAGTTAATCGGCAATATTAAAGCGAAACAAGTAAACTGGATAAATTTGGATGGGCTGGAAGACAAGAGCATCGTTCAAAAAATTGCCGATCATTTTTGTTTACACACCCTATTGGTAGAAGACATTACCAGCGACCACCAACCCAAGGTGGAAGAGTTTGATGATTACTTGTTTTTTACTTTAAAGATGCTCTATCGCATTGAAGAAGACCACATCGATTATGAGCAAATCAGTTTTGTTTTAGGCAAAGATTATCTGCTTTCGTTTCAGGAAAAAGAAGGCGACTTATTTGGTTCCTTTCGCGACCGTATCCGGCTAGATCAGGGGCGCGTCAGAAAGAAAAAAGCCGACTACTTACTTTACCGATTGATTGACATTATCGTAGACAATTATTACTCCGTGCTGGATGCCATTGGGCAAAAAATAGAAATAATCGAAGAAGATATCTATCAAAACTCCATCGAGCAGCAGTTTAAAAACATTCAAAAATTAAAAAAAGAGCTCATCTATCTGCGCAAAGCATTATACCCCCTGCGCGATGCCATGAGTAAGTTAATCAAAGACGAATCCGGATTTATTGAAACTGACAATGTTCGGTATTACCGAGATGTGTATGATCATGTAGTCCACCTGATTGATTCATTGGATACCTACAAAGATCTCACTTCGGCCTTGATGGATATTTACATCAACACCTTGAATACCCGCATGAACGAGGTCATGAAAGTATTGACCATTATCTCCACCATCTTCATTCCACTGACTTTTATTGTAGGGGTGTATGGTATGAATTTCAACACGGAAAAATCGCCCTGGAACATGCCCGAGTTGAATTCGCCTTACGGATACCCAATCGTGATGGGATTTATGGTTTTGATCGTAATTGGTATGATGCGCTATTTTAAATATAAAAAATGGTTTTAACTTTCGTACACTAAACCCAAAACACCTATGCTTATTCCTATTTTACTACTTCTTGTCGGATTTGCTATTCTGATAAAGGGAGCCGATTTTCTGGTAAACGGAGCCTCTTCGGCCGCCAAGAAATACGGCATCTCCAATTTGGCCATCGGTTTGACGGTGGTTGCTTTTGGAACTTCCATGCCGGAATTGATTGTTAGTTTGATTTCTGCTTTTCAGGGAAAAAATGATGCTTCCTTCGGAAATGTGATTGGCAGTAACAACTTCAATTTGCTTTTCATTTTAGGTATTGCCGGATTAATCTATCCATTGGTCGTGCAGCGCAATACGGTAAAGTATGAAGTGCCGCTTTCTTTATTAGCAGCAGGAATCTTGTTTTTTATTGTGAATGATTCAATGATTTGGGGTAGTGCCCCTGTTGAAGTGCAAAAAGATGGAGTAACTACAGTCTATCAAGGCATTATGAGCCGCTTTGATAGTATTATTTTGTTAGTCTTTTTTGTGGGCTTCTTGTTTTATATCTACAAAACCATGAGCCACACCACCGACGTGGAAGAAGGCGAACCGATCAAAATTTACAGCATGCCACTTTCGATTGGGATGGTGGTACTGGGATTGGTGATGCTTATTGGTGGCGGACAGCTTGTAGTGGATAATGCATTGGAGATTGCGCGTTCATTCGGTCTCTCTGAAAAATTAATTGGCTTAACCATTTTAGCAGCTGGTACTTCGTTGCCCGAATTAGCAACTTCCTGCGTGGCTGCCTATAAAAAGAACACCGACATTGCCATTGGTAATGTAGTGGGTTCTAACATTTTCAACATCTTCTTTATCTTAGGTATCACAGGTTTTGTTAACCCGATGCCGTATAATGCAGCAATGAATTTTGACTTGTATGTGTTGATGGGTTCTACCGTGTTGCTGATGATTTTTATGTTCACTTTAAATACCCGCAAGCTAGATCGCTGGGAAGCAGCCATTATGTTATTGGCTTACGTTGCTTACACCGCGTATTTAATTGGCATGGACAATGGAGCTGTGTAAACAGTCTTAGACTTCATAAAAAAGCCGGCTCTGAAAAGGGTCGGCTTTTTTTGTGGGGTAGAGAAGGATATATCGAGTTTTTTAGAGTTGCCCTTAAGCTAAGAGAAGTTTCTTAGTTAGCTAGTTTAAATTGATACTTCGAAGGATAGAAAACCAAAAAGTAGAAGATAAGCAGTTTGACTTTTAGCATACCTCGACTCTCCTTCATTAAGACTTTAGTATAATCTTCCATTGAATGAAAAGCAATAGGAAGAAAACAATTGTGGGTAGTACAAATCCTACATTAAATAGATTATCTCGAAATTCCCAAATGAGTGCTATAATGATCGGAGCAACTAAGATGAGTGAGCTTATCGATACTACTAATTTTTGATTACTCAATGTTGGAAATAGCCAAATAGCCAGTGATGAAATGTACACTAAAGAAATTCCTTTTAGAGAAATTGAACCAGTAAACAAAAATTGATTCAATATTTTGAAAACGTGGTCTCCTGCAATATCTCTTAGCAACACAAAATCTATTAAACAATAGGTTCCAATCATTCCCATACTCAATGCAAATCGATTATTTATCATGTTCATACTTTCACCTATTCGCAAGTCCATTTACCAATACCTTTGCGCATCCATTAAGATTTATTTAAACTGATTTTTCTCATCCTGATTTTATGATTTGTAAAGTACGGTTGAAATTGCTGGTCTAGCCTTTAAAGATAAACTGATACAAGATTTTAAAACTTACATAACACCCATACCATGCAAAAACATAGAGCGGTACTGAAAGGGAATTAATATTTTCATAAAACGAACTGAAAATTGAACGGGCAAATTCATAAACCCAAAAGAAATTTGTAAGATTAGCCAACATTACCAAACACTTAATTGCCCAAGTATCTGACCATTTTCGCAATTGAAGTAGTAGTCCACTAATAGAAGACAAAAAGCCGTAAGCCATCAAAAACAAGCCAAACCCAATTCCCTTGTCATCTGGTTGAACATAGTAGTAAACAAAACCAACTATGCAACCATTGATCAAAACTGAATAAGTAAGGGCTTCTGATTTTTCACGAAATCTCATCAAAAGCATTACTCTACGATCCATTGCTTACTGAGATACATTTTGAGGCTGGTCGGGATCAAATAGAAATTGATAGTAACTGTATTTTTCTGGAGGTAGATCTCGGTCAAAACCATAGGGCAAGCCACCCTGTAGCTTGTTGATCATTAATGTATAGTGATCAACAAACTTATAGCCGGGAAAATTAACTTCAATAGGTGACATGATAGACTCTAGATTGACGGCCGGTTTAAGAGACGAGAAGGCCTTTTTTTCGGAGAATACAAGTGGCCCCAGAAAAGCAAACCCTTGTCCTTCTTCTAATTTTATCCAGTGGGAATACGTAAAATAAAAAGTATAATAAGGAGTCAGTAACGAAATACAAACTACAAGGCTTTTTTTCACTGTTATTCCTTCTACTTCGTGGTTTAAGTCGAGCGAGACCATCAAATTCGGGAAATGAATAAAATATCTGTTTTCCACCAGGCTAAATTCCAGCTTCCGGTATTGGTCTATAACCTTTTTCCACTGAATATTCACCTCGCTTTGACTATTCATTTTCTCCACTACTATCTTCTTTATGGCATCTTCTTGGCTAGTTTTCAATCCAGGAACACCTATTGGATAATATTTATAGATATCAGACCGTAATTCAGTAAAAATGGCAAGATCTATCATACAATAATGTTTAATTACAGTACTGAGCAAGGCTTGGGACTGTACCTGTCATATCGCAAGGCCCTGTCGAAAACCAAATAGCTCCTTTAGTTATACTTTTCAGGTTCGCTATCAACGTTACCTTAAAAAAATCGGAATATACTACGCTTAAAGGTGCCTTTGGATCTTTATTTAACCAAACCTCTACTTCATCTGTTGTTACTCCCCATGCTTGATTGAATGCTTCGGATGCATCTTTTGAATTTGTCAAACCCGTGCTGCTTCCAAATGTTAAACATGCAGAGCCCCAAAGGTGAGGTATGTGTTGTCCGCTTGGCCTGTGAATTGCTGGCGCACTCAAAGAAATAATCTCAGCTGTCAATCCCTCACCTGTTTCTGTAAAGATATAACTTCCGCATAATTTATTTTGACTTGGAGTTTCTTCCTCCTCCGAATTATCACCCCCCGTTTCACTTACAGGTATTTCATCCGGCTGTGCTTCATACGGCTGATCGCCTAAATTGCCCAAATCATTCCATTCGATAAACAAACAACCATACTCGGCTTCATAGTATGAGTTACTTCCATAGGCTGAACTTACTGTAATTTTTGTGACTGTAGTGGTACAAATGCTGGCCTCCGTTCTGCCTTTTGAATTCGTTGCCGGGTTTACATCCATTGTTGCTTCCTTTGTTCCATCCACCGAGCGCACAATAATCTTCCCGGAAAATTTATCCAGATTCCAACCTCCGTCAGGGTTCGCATTCACATACTGAACCACAAATCCCAAATAGCTTCCCTTCTTTTCAGAAATCACCAAATTGGTAATTGAGTACGGCAAATCTCTACTTAGTAATAAAGAATAATTCGTGCTTCCGGTTTTTCTGTTCACCAGTTTTAATGCGGAATCAAGTAACAGAGCATCCACCTGACTCTTTTGGACACGGCCATTCTTTGGAATTTTGCCTTGCAATAAACTCAATCCTTTAACCAGTTTACTTTCATTTGAAGCCAATACCTTATCAATCGATGGTTTTGGTTGAACGAATGTTTCGGATGTCTGGCAACTTTGCAACACAAGTACCAGCAGTGATAAGCAGAGTAGTTTGATTTTTTTCATACAGTTATTTTTGATTTGAATAACTAAAACTAATACCACCTGAAAAAACTTTACTTGATCCACATCAAGAATTTAAAAATCTTGATCTACATCAAGTATTTTAGTGTTCTGCCCTTAATCGACTTATTGTTTCCGGCGTCATGCGAAGAAACGAGGCCATTTGTTTGAGGGAAATTCGCTTCGCTAACGCCGGGTACTTGTTAATAAAGAATTCAAACCGGTGTTTTGCAGAAGATTGCCGCATGGCAAACAGCCTTTCTTCGCTGAGTGAATAGTAGTGCTCAGTTAAAACACGACTGATAATATTAAACTCCAAATGCTTTTGGTACAATGCCTGCAATTGCGGGTAGGTAATTGAAGCCATGATGGAATCTTCTAACACCTCAATACATTCCTGACTGGGCACTTGCTTGTAAAAGCTATTGACCGAAATAATAAAGTCTCCTTCTTTCATAAACCAGGACGTATGCTCCTTTTGTTCGTCAAAATAAAATGCTCGTGCCAAACCTTTCTCAATGAAGTACATCTTTTGAAAAACTTCACCTTCCTTCAATAGCAGCGTTTTCTTGCGGATGGACTCAATAGTCAAGTTCTGAACTAAATCATTTTGTAAGGCTTCTGAGACAGGGTGAATCTGTGCTATTATCTTTAGTAGGCTAATATCTTTTAAAGCAATCATTTAGATCGAGTTAAGTAAGAACCGTTCAACTTAGTACGAATGGCTTGGTCGCCAGACAGGGAGGTAATAGGCAATTAATGAAAAGTATGACTGATAATAAAATTGATGTGAGTTTTTTTCTTTTTCGTAACTAAACTTAGAAAAAGCAATTAGAAACCGACAGAACTAAAACTAACGCCGTCACTTGCCGAGCACATCAAAAAACTGAATATATTCATTGATACAGGAACGATGTTCCACCAAAAAGTAGAGATCGCATTGCAAGTAAAAATTTGTTTAAGCGATGCCAACAAAAAAGGCCACCTTATTCAGGTAGCCTCTTTTTAATTTGAAGTATGCGCTCGCTTAGATCTTTTTCTCTAAGGCAGCGATTTTATCTTTTGCTTCTTCTTTTCCTAACGAGAGTGCTTTCTTATAAAGCTCAATGGCTTCTTTGTAAGTATCTTTCTTTTTGCGTGGCGCTAACTTGGTGCGGTTGGCTGCTTCTTCTACCGCTTGTCCGCGGGCGAAGTATGAATCGGCCTCGCTCATTTTGCTTTGCACCATTATTTCCTGTATGCGTGCTTCAATCAATGCCAACTCTTGTTGCTTGGCGGTAATCTGTGCCTCTTTGTCGCTCAACTCGGCTTCCTGCAACCCTACGGTGGTGATTAAGTTTGAGTTCTCGTTTTTCAATTGATCTACCTGCTCATTAAGGGCAGCAATTTCTTTATTGCGCTCTTCCAAATCTGTTTTCAATTTTTTGATGGTGGCCGAAAGGACATTGTTGTTACTCTTAGATTTCTTGAGCGTCTTTTCCAGATCGGTGATCTTGTCTTGTGTGTCTTTTACATAGTTGTTGATGTCTTTCATACGACTCTTATAGTCGTCATAGGTAGTACCTTCTACCATATTCACCCGCAGCAACTGGCGGCTGGCATCGATGGAGTCCATCAGCACGCCTACTTCTTGAAGAGTGGTTGCAAATTGCTGACTGGTTTGCAACTCTGTTTTCAAAGAGTCAACCTGAGATTGCAACTTTTCGGAGTTACCTCCACAGCTTATCATTACCGCGCCAAATGACGCTACGAACAAAAATTTCTTTACCATACAGTTGTTAGTTATTAAGTTTCAAAATTACATTCTGTTTCCCTTGTTTTATGCAATAACAAAATATTTTTTAAAATTCGGCTAAATCATTCGACAACCTGTAAATTGCGCCCGTTTTAGGCAAAGATTTCACGTTAAATGCCCTTTTTCAATACTGCACACGTTTCCATTGCACCAGTGGGCAATCCATTTAGCACTTCCAAAGGGGTACTCGCACTAGCAAAAGTGTATTCAATAGGTATTCATTTTACATACGCTTCTCTACTTATTCTCAATTAAATCGCTATGGCGAGATCATAAAATGGAATCACATTCACGTAAACACGCGCTTTCGGTAGCCGGGGTATTGGTTTCTTTGGGAATCATCTATGGAGACATCGGCACATCGCCCATTTATACCTTCCGATTTATTGTTGGCAATAATCCCGTTTCGGAAGAATTGGTTTACGGCGGCCTCTCGTGTGTTTTCTGGACGCTCACCATCATCACCACCATCAAATACATTTACCTGGCCTTGAGTGCCGATAACAAAGGCGAAGGCGGAATTTTTGCATTGTATGCGCTGGTAAGACGCTACAAAGCCAGTTGGGTTATTTTCCCGGCCATCATTGGTTGCTGCACGCTTATTGCCGATGGATTCATCACTCCGGCTATGAGTGTTACCTCGGCTGTAGAAGGCTTGAAATCGTTGGTGCCCTCGATCACCACCAACACCATCATCACCATCGTGATCATCATTTTAGTTGCCTTATTTATTTTCCAGCAATTTGGTAGCAGCGTAGTGGGCAAAACATTTGGCCCAGTGATGCTGGTATGGTTTATTTTTATCGGAGCCATCGGTGCGTATCATTTATCATTCAACTGGAGTGTGCTCGAAGCATTGAATCCGGTTTACGGAATGAATCTCTTGATCAAATATCCGGGTGGCTTCTGGATACTGGGTGCTATTTTTCTTTGTACCACGGGGGCCGAGGCCATGTATTCGGATTTGGGCCACTGCGGTAAAGCCAATATTCGCTTTGGTTGGGGCTTTGTAAAATTCTGTTTGTTGCTGAGCTACTTCGGACAGGGGGCGTGGTTGTTGAACGAATACAAAGGGGCAACGCTGGGCGAAGCCATCCCTTTCTTCGGCATGATTCCGCAAAGCTTATTGATTTTTGGCGTGATCCTTGCCACCATGGCTACCATCATTGCCAGCCAAGCGTTGATCAGCGGCACATTTACATTGGTGAATGAAGCCATCAAATTAAAATTATGGCCAGCTACGCGTGTGCGCTACCCAAGTCAGATGAAAGGACAGATTTATGTACCCGCCATCAACTGGATGTTGTTATTGGGTAGTTCGATTGTGGTGTTGTATTTCCAAAAGTCGGACGACATGCAGGCTGCCTATGGTTTGGCCATCACTTTTAACATGCTGATGACTACGGTTCTTTTGGTATATTATTTTTCCACAGCTAAAAAATCAACAATCCGATCGTTTATTCTAGCCGTAGTATTCTGCTCGATTGAAGGAGCCTTTCTGATATCTAACCTAAGCAAGTTTGCACATGGCGGTTGGTTTACGTTCGCGATCTCGATCATTTTCTTTCTGATGATGTTTATTCTGTTGCGTGCCCGCGAATTGCGCGATCGCCATACTGAGTTTGTCGACTTGAAACACTACGTTACGTTGATTGAAGATTTACAAGCCGATGCAAGCATTCCGCGTGAAGCGACTAATTTGGTTTATATGGCCGTGGCCGATAGCAAGCGATACATTGATTCGAATATTATCTACTCTATTTTCAAAAAGCGACCGAAGAAAGCAGATACCTACTGGTTTGTACATGTCGATACGGTAGATAGTCCGTACACATCCAAATATTCGGTGGACACCATCATTCCTAAAAAATGCTTTTTCATTCGGATTAAGTTAGGCTTTAAGGCCGATCATCGGGTAAACCTGTTGTTTGCACGCATACTGCATGAGATGGCCGAAAATGCCGAAATAGATTTAGTAAGTCATTACGATTCGCTACGCAAGCATAGCATGCCTGCCGACTTTAAGTTTGTGATTTTACATTCGCTGGCGTCGGTTGATAGCGAAATTTCAACGTTCGACAACGTGATCATTCAAGGCTATCGTTTCATCAAGAAGAACAGCTTATCAACCGAAGAAATGTATGGGCTGGAGCTGGCCAACGTAGAAGTAGAGCGTGTGCCTATAATGGTGGGGCCGGCTGCGAAAGTGCGCATCAAGCGTGAAAAAGAAGACCTGGAACGCGAAAAAGAATTGCGCTATCACGGCCATATTGAATGACCGATTGCGGACGCATGCGTTCGCAATTGACCTTTTACTTTCGTGAAATACCTCTTTTTAAGGTATTTTAAGGCTATCAAATCATTGGCACTAATTTGGGAAAGGGTGTAAGCATAATTGCACCCTTATGTTTAAAAACTACCTGAAAGTTGCCATTCGAAATCTGACCCGCAACTCCGTTTATTCATTTATTAATATAGCAGGCTTGGCGGTAGGCATTGCCAGCAGCATTTTAATTTTGCTGTGGGTGGCAGATGAATATTCGTACGATCAGTTTCACGCCAACTACAAAAACATCTATAAGGTTTACCACACAGAAGAGTGGAATGGGCACATTGGCACGAGCACCAGCATGCCTTACAAACTGAAGGATCTGCTGCTGCAAAAATCAAGTGACATCAAAAACGTGGTGATGACCAACTGGGGCGAAGGCAATTTGCTGCAGGTAGGCGAGAATCGATTGAACAAGTATGGCTTGAGCGCCAGCGAAGATTTCTTTAAAGTATTCAGTTATGAAATGATTGCCGGAGATCCGGCCACTGCTTTGAATGAACCCACAAAAATTGTAATCACCGAATCGACCGCCAAAGCGTTTTTCAAAGATGGCAACGCTCTCAACCAAACGATTAAAGTTGATAATCATGACGAACTAAAAGTTTCGGGCATTATTAAAGATGTTCCGGAACAATCTTTTCTGGAGTTTGATTATGTGTTGCCATTCGGTTATTATGAAAAGACCAATTCATGGATCACCAACTTTGCCAAAGACAGTTGGGATAGCAATAGTTTTCAAATGTATGCGCTATTGCAAGACGGAGCTACGAAAGAAGAAGTAGATAAGTCCATCGTAAAAATCATTTCAGAAAATAATCCGAAAGCACCTACCTCTCGATTGTTTCTTCACCCGATGTCGAAGTGGCGCTTGCATTCTAATTTTGAAGAAGGAAAAAATACGGGAGGTCAGATTATATACGTGCGTCTCTTTACAGCCATTGCGGTGTTTGTATTGATCATTGCATGTATCAACTTCATGAACTTAGCTACGGCACGCAGCGAAAGCCGTGCACGCGAAGTAGGCATTCGAAAAAGCATTGGCTCGCGCAGAAAAGAATTGATCTTCCAGTTTTTGGGAGAATCTATTTCCATCACTTTGATTTCATTTATTGTGGCTATCGTATTGGTAGAACTTGTCTTGCCGGGATATAACACATTGGTACAGAAGACCATTTCAATCAGCTATTCTGATCCAATCGTGTGGCTCGTATCGATTAGCCTTGTTTTAGTGATTGGCATACTAGCTGGAAGCTATCCAGCTTTTTACTTGTCTTCTTTTGAGCCTGTGAAAGTATTGAAAGGAAAAATAAATACTGGCAAAGGAGGTAGCACACCGCGTCAGGTATTGGTGGTACTGCAATTTGGCTTTTCGATTTTCTTATTGGTGGGTACGATTGTGATCTACCAACAAATTCAACATGTAAAAAACCGCGACATGGGCTACGATCGGGAGAACCTGATTCAGATTTGGATGAATGGTGAATTGCAAAATAATTTCAGCACGATTCGTCACGAATTGGTAAACACCGGAGCAGTGGAATCGGTTTGTAAAAGCAATAGTCCGGTGACGGCTATCTTCTCCAATGCAGAAGTAAAATGGCCAGGCATGCCTACCGATCATCGGGTTGCCTTTAGCACCATTGCCACAGAATATGATTACATCAAAACGATGGGCATTAAAATGATTGAAGGCCGCGATTTCGCCAGAGAATTTAATGATACGCTTTCGGTGGTGATCAACAAAGCTGCGGTAGATTTAATGGGAATGGAAAGCCCGATCGGTAAGAAAATTGAGATTAATAAAACACAATTAGAAATTATCGGAGTCGTACCCAACATTGTCATGGGATCTCCTTATAGCCCTGTAGAACCGATGACGTTACTTTTTGATCCAAGTTGGAGCAGCACTGTAACAATTCGCTTAAGCAAAACAGAAGATTTGACAGCCGCGCTTGCCAAAGTAGAAAGCGTATTTAAAAAATTGAATCCCAACTATCCATTTCAATATCGTTTCACGGATACCGATTTTCAAAAGAAGTTTACCGACATCAATCTAATCAGCCGATTGGCCGGTGTGTTTGCAGGCTTGGCTATTTTGATTACTAGTTTAGGATTATTTGGGTTGGCCGCATTTACTGCCGAACAACGCACGAAAGAAGTAGGCATTCGCAAAGTAATGGGTGCATCCATGTCAAGTTTGGTGATGCTGATCTCCAAAGATTTTTCAAAGCTGGTGATCATTGCATTTGTGATTGCATCGCCATTTGCGTGGTGGTTCCTGAATAGTTTTCTGGAACAATATACCTATCGCATTCAGATTGCCTGGTGGGTGCTGGCCGGTGTAGGCGCCTTTGCATTGTTGCTGGCTTTATTGATTGTAAGTACACAGGCATTCAAAGCAGCCAAAGCCAATCCATCGAATAGTTTGCGCAGCGAGTAACTAAAACACATTTCAATATGTTCAGACATTACCTCCGAATAGCACTCCGCAGTTTATTACGTTACAAAGGATACTCCGCCATCAATCTGTTGGGCTTAGCCTTGGGTCTTTCTGTGGGAATACTTGTGATGGTGTTTGTATTGGATGAACGATCCTTTGATCAATTTCACGCAAACGGAGATCGGCTGTACCGGATCATCACGGCATTTAATAATGACGAAGGCAAAGCCGGCCAAAACGAAACAAATGCGTGGCCCGTAGGCGATATCATCAGGCGAAATTTTCCGGAAACAGAAGCCGTGCTCTACACCCGCAGTGCCGGCAATTTAATGGTCACCTACGAAGGAAAGAAAGTACGCGAGGCAGCTCATTTTGTAAGTCCTGAATTTTTTCAGCTCTTCTCTTTTCCGTTGATCAAAGGAAATGCTGAAACAGCATTGACAGAACCGTTTTCGCTGGTGATCTCCGAAAAAATGGAAGCGAAATATTTTCCAGGACAAAATGCGCTAGGAAAAACATTAGTGTTTAACGACACGCTTGAATTTCACATTACGGGAGTGATGAAAGATATTCCAACGAACTCTCATATTCAAGCAGATTTACTTCCCTCCTTTTCATCGTGGGAAAAATTGACACCTAATTTTGCTTATAGCGAAGGATGGGGAAACTTTAACATGCGTAATTATGTGTTGCTAAAACCAGTTACAAATGCTGCGGCCTTCTTCGAAAAAGCTAAAGACATCTACAATCAACACGCCAGCGACTTAATGAAGCAATGGGGTGTTAACGCTTCAGTAGCTTTTGAACCCGTGCCTGAAATCTATTTACATACCGATGCAGGCAATGGCATCGGACCATTGGGCAGCATCACTACTGTTTATCTGCTAAGTGGTGTGGGTATGTTTGTCATTATCTTGGCATGTATCAATTTTATCAATCTGGCAACTGCCCGCTCAGTCTATCGGGCTAAAGAAGTTGGCATTAAAAAAGTAGTTGGTTCAAACCGTTCAAGATTGGTAGCTCAGTTTTTAAGCGAGTCACTCATCATTACACTGATTTCTTTTGTTATCGCATTGGCAGGTGTAGGCTTGTTCTTACCCATGTTCAACCAATTACTGGCAAAAAATTATTCGATGTGGATGCTGGCCGATCCCGCGTTGATGATGGGCATGGTAACTTTGCTTGGCTTCATTACGCTTTGCGCAGGATATTATCCAGCGTGGGTGCTGTCAGCATTTAAGCCGGCCGAAATATTGAAAGGAAAATTACAGTCGGGAGCGCGCGGTGTGCAACTGCGCAGAGTGCTGGTAGTGGCACAGTTTGTCGTTTCGGTTAGTTTAGTAGCGGGCACTATCATAGTTATCAATCAATTGAAATTTATGCAAAACCATCCGCTTGGTTTTACTACCGAGGAAGTTTTTGTGGTGAACATTGCCAGAACCAGCCCGGTGAACAATCAGGCGTATGGATCTTTTTTAAATGAATTGAAATCACAAACGGTGGTGAAGGAAATAACATTCACCAATGCACTTCCGGCTGTTTCCGGATGGCGCGGGCAATGGGCCTATCCGGAAGGAAAAGAAGATGCCGATCACCTGGTGGAAACACAATACATTGCAGCCGATGAAAAATATATTCCAACGCTGGGGCTCACCTTATTGGCGGGACGCAATTTTGATCCGGCTCGTCAATCCGATCAGGATGCGCTGATCATCAACGAAGAAACCGTTCAACAAATGGGATGGGAGACTCCGGAAAATGCTATTGGGAAACGGATTGTAAGTCCTTCGCAATCACCAGCCGGAGTAGTGATTGGTGTCGTAAAAAATTATCACGACCAGGGACTTCAAAACAAAATTGCTCCCATTGCCATCGATCTCTCCAGCCAATATGCGTTTCTCTACGCCATTCGCTTCTCTTCCGAAAACACGAAGCAATTGATAGAAACCATTGGCAGCTTGTGGGGAAGTTATTTTCCGCAAAATGAATTTAATTACTTCTTCCTCAGCGACACATTCGAAAAACAATATGCCAAAGAACAACGCCTGGCAAAGGTATTTACTTTGTTTTCTTTCATGACGATTCTGATTTCCCTCATTGGATTGTTTGGATTATTGTCTTTTCTTGTTACTGCCAAAACAAAAGAGATCGGTGTGCGCAAAGTGTTGGGTGCCAGTACATGGAATTTGGCTTCGTTACTATCAAAGGAATTTCTTTTGCTGGTGATGATCGCCAATGTGATTGCTGTGCCATTGGTTATCTACTTCGGGCAGCGATGGCTGCACGAATTTGCCTATCGGCAAGAAGTGAGCCCGATGGTATTTGTCTTAACCACACTGGCTGCCTTATTTTTCACATTACTGGTAGTGAGTATCCAAACACTGAAAGCAGCCAGCGCAAATCCGATTACAAGCCTGAGAAACGAATAACCAAAATCCTAATCTATCCTCCATGTTCCGCAATTATCTAAAAGTAGCTTTTCGAAACCTTACCAAGAATTCGGTTTATTCATTCATTAATATTGTGGGATTGGCCGTAGGGCTTGCTTGCAGCATTCTCATTTCATTGTGGGTGTTTGACGAGTTGTCGTTTGATCAATCGCAGCCTAAACTAAAGCAACTTTCACAGCTTTGGATCAACGCCACCTACGATGGAAAGGTAAACACATTTCAATCGGTGCCGTTTCCC
>VYKN01000027.1_pt1 | contig 71254 bp, 84 predicted proteins | sample 5114581 | NCBI WGS metagenome assembly VYKN01 (sample SAMN12291810, study PRJNA351875) | freshwater metagenome | isolation source: freshwater lake | place: USA: Michigan, Baker Lake | collected 2011-08-08
AGAATTTGTTCAATGGTATTCATCTGATAATCCAACTCAGTCATATTTCCGGCTGTAATTTGGTTGCTTGTCAGTTTTGCTAATGCACCTTTTGCTGCACCACAACAACCGCTATTTTTACTTTGCCCAAAACGATGAATCTCACCAATGGTGCCGTTCTTGGTTATTCCAATGTGTGGACCGTAATAAATAAAAACTGCACCATCGTCCGGCACATGGCTGGCAAACGCCCCCATGCCGGTAAGTCCGGTAAATGGAAAGCCGTCTAAACCGCCCATCTTAAATGGTCCGAGGAATTCTTGTGTTCGTGCCGGATATTGAATGCTGTTAACATCGTCAGAGCAAATGCTGTCGGCAAGCATTACTTGTTTGGGTTCTAAATCCAATTCAGATTCTACAAAGTCAATGATCTGGTTTACGCTGTCAATGGTGGTTATCGCCTTCGGGTACCACGCATGAATGATTTCTAATTTTAGTCGCTTCTTCATTTCTCAAAACTTTAAAGTATGATGTTATTTTTGGGTTGTAACGCAGGTGGCAAATCCGTTTCGCCAAGCATTTCTCGTAAATCTATTTCAATGGTTCTACTCATTTGCGAAATAGGAACATCGTTGGCGCTTCCCTCAAATGGATTTTCTGTGCTCTCGCCCACTTGCTCTAGCGAGGTATAAACCCAGGAGATGAGCACACTAAACGGAATGACGAGCCAAACCATATTGCCTTTCATAAAACCTTCCATTCCATCATTTAGTTTGTCAAATTCTTTCAGCATACCAAAAGGCAAAAGCAAACAAAATAATTTAATGAAAAAGGAATTTATCGTAGCAAACTGCCGTGGGTAGGGAAAGTTTTTTATTCGTTCGCTTTTACCCTGTTGGTCGTAAAAATCTTTTACCATGCGCTGCATTTCTACAAATTGATAACTATCGAGTTGCTTGTCTGCGTAGAGTTCTTTAATGGTTTTCGATTGCAGACTCATCAGCTGCGCTGCTCTGTTTTTTGTACCGAGAATAAATTTTAATTCTTCTTCTGAAATATATTTTTTTAATTCCGTTTCTATCGGTGTTTCTTTTTCGGGAACGACATAAAACTCTTTGTATTCGCTGTTGTATGCTTTGCTGATGGTCTCCCAAGCGCGGCTGTCTCGCATGGCATAGCGCAAGGCAGTTAGCCAGGCAAAATGCCGGTACACTAACAGCTTTGTTATTTCGGAATTGTTCAAAAAATCTCTGCTCATGGTTCCCCAGGCTCTGCTGCTGTTGAGAATGGCTCCCCAGATTTGTCGAGCCTCCCAGGTTCGGTTATAGGTCTGTGTGTTTTTGAAACCCACAATAAAAGCCGTGGCTGTTCCGAGCAATGCAACTACTGTCCATGGTATTGCCAACCACTTCAAGTCTACAATTTGATAGAGAACCACCGGAATGATTCCTATGATAAGCGTCTTGTAAATGTTTCTTCTCGTCCAAAGAAGAAATTCTGAAAATTTATACGATTTTCCTGAATGCATTTAGTGGTTTTTGAAATGAATTTACGGATGAGAATGCCTACCCTCGACTTACGCGATTACTAATTACTAAAAAAATGGGTCACTGCCAAGATTACTAAGGATGGATGAGAACTTCTCCGCCACGGTACGTGTCGACACGTACCACGGCGATTAGTGGTTTTTGAAATGAATTACGGATGAGAATGCCTGCCCTCGACTTACGCGATTACTAATTACTAAAAAAATGGGTCACTGCCAAGATTACTAAGGATAGATGAGAACTTCTCCGCCATGGTACGTGTCGACACATACCACGGCGATTAGAAATTAAATATCAGAGCGCAATCTGTTTCCCGAAGCCCTCGCGGCGGGGATGGCAGCGGCACCCCGCAGTGGCGTTGGTTGGCGGGTGGCACGAGGAGTACAGCGAACAGCCCCTAAGCCGCCCAAACAATAACACTCATTGATTCGCTTTGCCAATGTTGTAAATACAATCACCTCCGGGTAGTGATAATATGCAAACTCGTCCGGTTACCACACGTTTTTATCAGTAGCCGTTCCTTTATTTTTTGATCATTATCTGTTGGCCTGCTACCATTAGCCAATGACCATATTTTTTGACAAACGTGTCGGTAGCTCTGAATCGAATCGCTGTTGATTTGCCATTTCTTGTCCGCGTATCTTCACCAACATAGTTTACAACTACTGTACTATTTTTAACTATGAAATGCCAGTCCGATAAAATAATACGAGCACTCTCCCCGGATGGTATTGGATTTAGAAACTTTAGTACTTCTTCTTTATTCCGTCGTGTGCCTTCAAAGTCCGTGTCAATGAACTCTTTGGCATAGATTGGTTCTGCCAACGTGCGGTTACCGGTTTCCCACGCTTTCCACAAAGTCAAAACCCGGTTCTTTACCTCATTTTCATAAATGGTTTTGTCCTTACCCGCTTCTTCGCTGCTATGTGCAGCGTGTAGAAGCCATTTGCCGCTATCAAATATATATGTGTCTGTATATCTTTCGTGGGCAACATTTTCTTTATCAGATTCACGCCATTTGAATTCCGCCAAGCCTGTAACTATAGCAACATTCCTATCTATTCTTACTCGTTGTTCAGTCCGGTTTATTTCCGTTGGGTGCCAGAATTTCTTCATGTCAAGAAGAAATTGTTTTTTAGAAATGTTATTTCCTTCCGGAACAGAGAATTCATAGTCCTTGGTGAGGAAAGTGGAAACCCTTGCCGTGTCGTTGTCCAATACTGCCATTGCTATTTGCTTTTCAACAGTCAAAACCTCCATTATAGAAGTGTCCTGGCAAAATCCGGTTAATGACCAGAGTGTAAAACAAATTGCTATTATTTTCTTTTTCATTTTTAAGTGAATGGGTTAGAAATTAGATGTCAAGTCATCAGCAATTTATTCTATAATCCTTTTACTTTTTGTTAAACATCTGTTAACGGTGCTTAGGATAACTACAAAAAAAATATTTTACATGCCAAGATTATGGTTCATTAACTTACTACAAACTTTAGAGCCAATCCCGCATTGAAACGAATGACTAGGAGTGCATCTATCTCTTCAAAGCGGCAGTAAGGTCTTCGCGATTCATACTCAGCGTCTGAAACATACTAAGTAAGGTGATCGTTGCCAAACAATAAACAAGAGGAACGGCTGGATCGAGCCAGTTAAACTTTGTCGCAAATACAAAATTTCGAAGCATCTCTTTGATCAATAGGAATGTCAAAGGACCAAAAACAAGAATGGCCAACAGCATCTGACCCGCGAACTCTTTGACGAGTAATCGCGTGAGGCTAAAAATACTTGCCCCACATAACTTATGAATAGCTATTTGTTTCATCTTGTCACGAACGATACTCAAGCTGAGCCCGTAAATAGCGAAGCACGATAAAAGTCCTGAAACAATGGCTAATATTTCAGACAGTGCGTTGAGTTTATCCTGATACGTTAGCCAATTTTCAAAACGCTTGTTTAAAAAAGATACGGTGGCTTTTTTACCGTTGTGTTCAAATTGTTTCTCCAAAAATCGCACGGTTCTTCTAATATCCACCTCCAGAATTCGTATGCACAAGTAATTATAATTGACATAGGATGAGACCCGCAGCTTAATTGGTTTTTCCGGCTGATTAAACTGTTCTCCTATGTCGTTCATGACACCAATCACATGATTGACAGTATTGCCTCGAAGCTTGTGGCCTTGCTCATTAAGAACGATAATCGAGTCACCATCATTTGGTTTAAACCAAGATCCCTGCACCATGTGAAGTCCAAAGAAATCTTTGAAGCCTCGATCGACGGACATAAAATAGTATTCTGAATTCAGTTCTTTGCTGTTGATCCTATCCGGCAGTTGCGATGTCGCCATCAAATCCACCACATTCGGATTTATCTTTTTCCAAGCGTCGCGCATGCTGGCAAGCCCCTGATTGGTTAAGTCTTTGGGATAATCCACATATACAATCTGATCGAAATTAAGTCCGGGTTCCTTCAGCAACGAATAATTGACTTGTCGTTTGATCACCATGGAGGCAACAATCAGAAATATACTTATCCCCAATTGGAGAAACATGATCGTTCTCTTAAATCGGGGAAATGTGATCGTTTCTGTACTTAACAGTCGATTAGGTGTGGCTCGGGTGAATCGAAAGGTCATGAACAATGGCGCCGCGGCGATCACCAGAAACAACGCGACTAAAATTAAAATCAATTGCATGTTGCCATGCAAAAGCAAGGAGAAAATATGGACCGAAAGAATGGTATCAATCCAATTGGAAATAAGAGCCAAAAACAATACGGCTAACACTAAAGAAATACCCACGATTAAAATGGATTCCTTACCAAAGTTGATCGTTAAGCTAGCCTGACTGGTTCCTGCTAACTTTTTTATTGCGAGTTCCTTCGATCGATACGGCAACGTTAACGTGGTTAGATTGACATAACTGGTGAGCGAAAGAAATAGTATCAGTGCTGCAACACAAAGAAGAATGACGATGCTGTACTGATCTCCGTGCTTCGCATCTTCGCCCGCCGCACGTGGGCCAAAGTAGATATCCGAAATGGGTTGCACGCGATAGGTAAATTCGTTTGGCCTATCCGACGCGTTGATGATATCCGTAATGGCGTGCGCATCACTTTTAAGATGTTTGCCGTAAATTCCGGTATGTTGTGGATTAAAATGGAGAGACGTAAGGGATGCACTATCAAACCTTATGAAACTAGTGAACTCTTCGTGTGAGTTCGCGGGAAAATCTTTATAAACAGCAGCTACCGTAAAAGGTAGTGTATCGCCCAACGTGGTTAGTCGTATTTTCTTTCCCTGAGATTGATGGGTGCCAAAGTACTTATTCGATGCGCTCTCAGAAAGTATGACTGTTCGTTCCTTCTCACGGAATGCTTGCAACGACCCATCCAAAATTTCAAAGGAGAAAATAGTGCTGATCTCCGGATCGGCTGCATAAAGTTTAGCGTCGCTGAAAAAATGATCACCTGCCTGTACCGTAACTTTATCCAACAGCTTCACACGCGACGTAATCAACGAATCGGGGTCTATAAACTTTAATGAATGATAAACCTCCGCTGGAATCTTATTTGAAAAACGGCTTCCGATATAGGATTGGCTATTATTCTGTTGAAGCAATCGAAAAATCAGCTCATGCTCACGATGAAACGTATCGTATCGAAATTCATTAATAGAAAAAACAGCGATGAGTGTAGTGCAAGCTAAGGCAATGGCGAGCGTGATTATTTTTAAAAAATAAACTTCCTTACTTTTTGAAAGTATCCTAAAAAACAGACGGGTTTGAAATGATTGCATTATTCAGGTGTTCTGCCGTAATGAATGTTGCAAAAGCGCATTATAACAATTAAGCCAATATGGGTTACTTCCAAAGTAAATCCTCCGGCCAATAAACTTACAATCACCCGAACCCATGTTTTATTAAAGAGGCTCATATCTATTTTTCGAATAGCAACAAAATCATTTTATTAGAACACACTTATCTACTTGTGAAAACAATTGCCCCATTTTTATTTACGATTTTGTAGTCCTTCAAAAGCCTTGAGGCTGAAATTGGCTTGATCTTACGATAGAGCTTATTTTCAATTGATACTGGCATGTTTTTCGAAACCAATTCCTTCCCATTAAGTATAATCGTTTTATCAGATGCCAGGTAGAAGATGCTTGAATCGCGATGCAATCGAATCAAGGAAACACTCTTTGTATTTATTAACCTCTGCACTTTGTTTCCATCGTATGTGTTTACCACCAGCACACTGTCAATCAAAAATGATTCATTGGAAACACAAATATGTCGAGACCCAGTGCGACTTAAGCTGTCCCTTCGGGCAAGAGCTTGTTGATCCTGAGCAAATAGTTGGTTAGCAGTTAGTGTAAAAACTAAAAATGCTACGGAGGAATGATACTTTAAAATCATAGCGTTAAAACATTAGCAATTTATTTAGACCGGTCGTCTCACTTATCCAATTTATCAAATTAGGCTGTCGTCGCTTTAAAATATTCTACTTCTTCTTTCGGAGTTATGCCCTTAATCTCCTTTAAAATCTGCTCTATTAACTGCCTCATGAATTCAACAGCATCAAATTTCTTTTCTGTTTTACTTCCGTTTTCATTAATTCTTTTTGCCAGTTACAAGTTTTGGATAGTTAAAGCAGTCCTCTTCCTTACATCTGATTAAATACGCCTTCATAGCCCAATGGGTAAACGATCTCATAGCTCCAGTCGTCTTGAGCTACCATGATTCGTTTGGCTATGAGAACATGATGAATGAGTTTCTCCTGTTCTAGTATCTCAAGTACAACTTCGGTCGCTTTGTTCCAATCATTAATAAAGAATAACATGTTTCCGCCCGCCCCCATGTCACCAGCAAACCATTCACCCAAATTTTCATCTTTTAATCGCTGGTCAATTCGTTCTTCTATTTCTTGCCGAAGGTTTAAAAATCCGAACGCTTCAAAGTTTCCCATTGCCGAATCAGGAACTATTTGAATAAACATCACATCTTTCTCGTCTACTAGTTTCTCTTTAAATCCAGCAGCTGCAATTGACCTCGATAAAGAATCAATGATACTCTCGTCATAATTGAAATGTCTTATCTCATGAAACCTTTGGTGTGTCAACGCATACTCGCCAAGAAATATTTGCCCAGTTTGAAGTGTAACATCTTTATCGTTTAACAAGATTCTTTTAAATTCGATTGTTTCGTTATTCTTTTGGTAAAAAGATTTACGAATATTTCCATTGTTGTTATTGAACTGTGCCAACCGTTTTTCTTTTGGTCTATATGTGCAACTTGTCAGAATACACAATCCTAAGAATAATACTAAGAGCCTCATTGTTCAAAATTGAATAACCGCAAAGCTTTCATGAGTCTGAAACTTATCACGAACACTAATTACTAAAACAAATACAACAAATGCCAAGAACTATGCATTGACGGGGAACATACTTAACAAACCTAATCAGAGAAGTCTCTGAATTCGATCAGGTACCATTTTCCATCGAATCTATAAAATCTATATTCCACATTAATTCCGTTATCAATCCCTTCCCAACAAAAGAGCCTTTCATCAGTATCTCTCATCTCTCTCTTAAAGTTATCATAGATCTGTGGTCTATATTCCTCGCCCAAAAAAAACCGCACCATTTTCCAATTACTCCTTTCTATTCTTACTGAATCTAACTCATCAGTATTCCATTGCTGAGATTTTAATGGAAATTTGACTCGTTCCAATTGGAATAAACTATCCCTCATAAATTTGGATAGAAAGTCGTCAAAATCTTCCTTGTCTTGAATTAAACTTCTTGTTTCAGCTAAATCATTTAAAGTGTCAAGCCTAGCAATTTCTCTATCGACAACTTCAAATTTCTCACGCACAGAACTTTTCAATAATCCAATAAAATACCCGAGTCCCAAAAAGATTATAGCAATTAAAATAATGATCCAGTTTCTTTTCATAAATCGTTCATAAGTTGATCGGAAGTTATTTAGATCACAGGTTAGAACTGCCCACCCCCTCCGCTATTTTCTTCACATCTTGTTGCTCCATACATTTGAAGTGACCTTTCGGGCACGTCTTCGTGCCGAAGTTAGAGCACGGCTGGCACGATAAGTTGGGCACTACAAAATTATGGTGAAGCACTTCTTTCTGTTGCGTGCCGTAGTAAGGTTCTACATCCAGCTTGGGCGAGGTGCCGCCCCAAATGGCCAACACTCTTTTCTGCAATGCACAAGCAATGTACTGCATGCCCGTATCATGCGAAATCACCACCCGCGACTGCCGCAACAAATCGGCACTCGCATGCAAATTGAATTTACCGCAAGCATTAAAAACACGCTGCGCATCTACCGAAGCTATCTGCTCTCCCTCCGCTGCGTCTTCTTTTCCGCCCACCAAAACGATCGGCCCTTGTATTTCGAGACAGAGTGCCTGCAACTGATGTACCGGCAATTTTTTGGTGTAGTACGAAGCGCCAATCACAATTGCTACAAAGCCGGATTGATGTGCCTCCGGCAATTGCCCGGCTTGCACCCGATCTTTTTCCGTAATAAAATAATCAAGCCCTTCTCCATCGTCCACCACGCCCAAAGGCACCACAGCATCCAGACAACGCTGGGTAATGTGGCGGCCCGGCATCCGGTTAATTCCAAAGTTGGTCAGCAAAAACTTCTCTACACTCAACTTGCGGTAACTGAGTGTCTTCACACCCAGCGCCCGGCGAATGCGATACGACCGGAAGTTCTTGTGCAAATCGACCACATAATCGTAGCGCTCTTGCTTTAATTCATGGATCAGTTGTGGCAAGTGTTGTTGAAACGTGAATACTTTGTCCACATAGGGGTTCGTTTCAATAATGGGGGCAAATTGCTTTTTGATTAAAAAATGAACTTCTGCCCCTTTCAGTTGTTTTTTAAGCACACGCACCACCGGAGTGGTGAGCACAATATCGCCAATGGAAGAGAATCGAATCACTAAAATCTTCATAGAAATGCTTTCCGCTACTGTGCTTTCTTTTGTTTATCGCTCTTCACTTCACATGTGCGTTCATCAGGCACACGCGTATTCACCCAAGTCAAACAAAGGTAAACCGTATTTTGGTGGATGGAAAATACCAAATCAATTGCTACTTTAGAAAACAAATTGAAAACCATGCAAAAGGGCGATTAGCTCTGGCCGCTTAACTTAAATTGAAAACCAAATGAACTATTGGCTCGTAAAATCAGAACCCGATGTGTATTCGTGGGATGATTTGGTAAAGGATAAGAAAACAACCTGGGACGGGGTGCGCAACTTTCAGGCGCGCAACAATTTAAAAGCCATGAAAAAAGGTGATTTAGCGTTCTTTTATTATTCCAACGAAGGAAAAGCCATCATGGCAATAGTCGAAGTGAGCAAAGAAGCCTTTCCCGATCCGAAAGATGCCAACTGGGTGGCGGTGGAAATTAAACCAAAAACACTTCTGAAAAACCCGGTATCGCTTGCCACCATCAAAAGTGACAAACGACTGGCCACCATGGCGCTGGTCACCAACTCGCGCCTGTCGGTGCAGCCGGTAAAACCCGATGAGTTTGATTACATTTTGGCGCTATCTGAAAAATAAAAATGAAACGGACGGTACGAATTGGGTGGAGACCATTTTTTCTGTTGCTGCTAATCGCCGGCCTATCGGTACAAGCGGTCGCACAACTCGCGCAACTCAATCGCTTTGAAAAAGAACAAAAAAGAAAGTATAGCAACTACAACGTAGTGTCGCTGGAAGAACATGGACTGGCGCTGCTGCAAGACAAAGAAAAATATGAACAGGGCGAGCGGCAATGGGAGTTCACCCAAGTAGATACATTACTGGCCGAAGTGTGGACCACCAATTTGGCGGTGAAGCAAAAGTTTCGATTAATCGGCTACGACTACCGCGATAAAAATCTCTACTACTTGTTTCGATCCGGCGAAGCTGAATTGGGCGATATAAAAATTTTCAAAATAGAACTCCACGCGCGGCAAGTGCTGGAATACGATTACAAACCGGAATTGGCCATTCAGCTCACTCATTTCAATTGTGTCGGCAATCAAATTCTATTAGCAGGCTACGTGTCGCGTCAACCGGCGGTGCTGCTCTACAATATGGAAACGAATCAGGCCAAAGTGGTGCCCGGCATGTTGACCGATAACACTGAGATTCTCGATGTGCGCGCCAACATCAATAGCACTTTCAATGTGATGATGAGCGAGCGTCAATCGAAATCCAACAAACGACTGATCCTAAAAACGTTTGATGAAAGCGGTGCCTTGTTACTCGATGACATGATTACAATCGATCCGGAAAAGACTATACTGGCCGGCATCACCAGCACATTGGTGCGCGATGAACTGATGTTGGTGGGCACTTGGAGCGAGGGCATCTCCAAACAAGCCTCGGGTGTGTTTACCGTGTTGGTTGATCCGTACAGCGATCAGAAAATTAATTTCTACGACTTCGGTCAGTTCACTCATTTCTTCGACTACCTCACTCCCAAGCGCGCCGCGAAAACAAAAGAAAAATCAGATGCACGAAGAAAGGCCAGCAAAATACCTGAGTTCAAAACCAACTTACTACCAGTCCGACTGACCGAAACAAAAAATGGCTTCTTGTTTTTTGGTGAGGCATATTATTCATCCGGCATTTCCAACAATCCAAACGCGTCGGCCAACAATCCCTTCTACAACAATCCGTATGGCATGAACCCTTACGGCTATCCCTCTCGCTTTGGTGGCTATGGCTATCCGTATGGAGCGGGTTATCCGTATGGCAGCTATCCGTACGACAACGGTCTTCGTAATTCTGCCGAAATAAAATCGCAAATGACCTGCGTTATCGTGCTGGATCAAAACGGGCAATTGGTTACCGACCACGGTCTCAAATTGGAAGACTTAAAAATTCCTTCAGCAGAACAGGTTTCCGATTTTGTTTACACGCCCTCGCGCACCACCCTTGTTTTCAGCAAAGAAAATCAAATACACTTTCAAGTAAGTCAGGCCGATGGTGTGCAACTGATTAACGAAAAAAAAGAAATTCAATTGACGCAAGCATCCGAAAGCATCCGCATCAACAGCGATGAAGTGGGCACGGTACGGCATTGGTATAAAAATGTGTTATACCTCTACGGCTACCAGACAATAAAAAATCAGGTGAAGGGAAATAGGGATGTGTTTTTCATAAACAAGCTGAAAATTGATTAAACGTTTACTGCTGCTTTTGCTATGTATACCGCTCCTCACCTCCGCACAAGTGGAGCAAGTGGGGCGGTGGGAAATTGGCATGGATACCAATGACCCGGGCAATTACAAAGTTTCGTCAGCCGATAGTTTGGGGTTGTTAATTTATCATAAACGAATCGGTACCAAAGAGGATCAACTCGAATTGATCATGCTGGATACCACTTTGCAACAAAAATGGATAGGCTACATCAACCTGGAAAAAGGATTAGTAGTCGTGAAAACTACGGCCTATAAAAATTTCTATTACATCTTACTGCAACGCCCCGGCTTTGCAGGCTTTGTCATGATCTCGCTCAATTTAGAATCGGGCCTTTACACTTCGCACCTGATTAAAAATGCCATCCCCTTTTCACCCACGGAATTTCAAGGTACAGTCGGTGCTGTGCTCATTGGCGGATACTTCAATTATCGCCCACTGGTCTTGCACTATTCCTTTCAAACAAAAAAAGCCAAAGTACTGCCGGGCTTTTTCAATGAGCCGGGTGAACTCACACAAATGAAAATCACCCCCGATGGCTCCATCGATGTGATAGTATCGTCTAAAAATTTTGAAAAGCGAAAAAGCTTGTGGATACGCAACTACAATGCCGATGGCGATTTGATTAAAAGTACGGTGCTCGAATCGCGCGAAAAAAGACACCTGATTTTTGGACGCTCCATCAAAATGCCCAACAACGAGCAAGTAGTGGCAGGTGTGTATGGAAAAAATGGCGATTACTCGCGGGGCATATTCGTAGCGGCCATCAACCCGGTGGGTGAATACACCATTCGGTATTACAACTTTGCCGACTTACAAAACTTCTTTCATTACCTCAAAGCCAAGCAAGAAAAACGGATCAAAGAAAGAATCGAACGCAGAAGAGTAAAAGGCAAAACCACGCGCTTCAGTTATCGGCTGCTGGTGCAAGAGCTGATACCGTATCAGGATCAGTTTATTTTATTGGGCGAAGCATTTTATCCCAACTACGTGTATCGCCAATCCAGTTTCAATAATTACGGGGGTACAAGAAGTGGAAGTGGATACGGTTACTCCCCGTATCAAAATGTGGCCGTCTTTGATGGATATCAATATACCCATGCCATTGTGATTGGATTCGATGCCGATGGCAAAGTGCGGTGGGACAATAGTTTTGAAATCAACGATGTCAAAAGCTTTCAACTGGAGCAGTTTGTAAAAATTGCGCCCGGCAAAGATCACATCGCGCTCCTGTATCTGTTCGAAAACCTCATCCGCACCAAAGTGATTCGTAATAATGAAGTGCTGGAAGGAAAATCGTCTGATGAACTAAAAATATTTAGCAACGAAGGTGTCGTTACGCGCCAGGATGCTAAAACCAGTCATCTGGATTATTGGTATGGCAATAACCTCATCGCCTCCGGGGTGCAAACCGTGCGCAAATCGAAAGACGGAAGCGAGCAACCCTTCAAAAAAGTCTTCTTCATTAATAAGATCAGCTACCGCTAAAATCGTATCGCTCAAAGCTGGAGGTTGGACAGCAATTGGCTCAGAGTTGGCTGGACGCCAACCGTTAGCGCTGATTTTTCATTCAAGGTACTTTTTTTTGCCGCTCCAAAATTCGGGTTCAACCGAAATGTACGGTTCAAGGTTTTTGCTTACCTTCGCACCTGCGTATGCAGAAAAAAATCGTCCTAGATTCGCAGCTCCTCGACATCACGCTCAATCGGCTTTGCCAACAACTTATTGAAGCTAATCACGATTTTTCTGAAACAGTCATTCTTGGATTGCAGCCCCGCGGTATTTATTTGGCCGAGTTAATTCATGCCAAACTAAAAACGCTGGTGAAAAAGCAAATTCCACTCGGATACCTGGATGCCACCTTTCACCGCGATGACTTCCGCAGACGCGATGTGCCCGCCAAAGCAAGCGAAACGCGAATTCCCTTCGCCATCGAAAACAAAAATGTAGTACTCATAGACGATGTCCTCTTCACCGGGCGCACCGTGCGCGCAGCCCTCGATGCCATGATTGCATTCGGGCGTCCGGCCAAAGTAGAGTTACTGGTGTTGGTCGATCGCACTTCAACCCGCGACTTACCGATCTCTGCTGACTACGTGGGGAAATATGTAGATACCCTCGAGTCACAAAAAATATTAGTAGAACTTGTGGCCCAAGGGCACAAACAAAATAAAATCTGGTTGATCAATAAGGATTAATAACTATGTCAAAGCTAAGTCAACGGCACCTGCTCGGAATTAAAAACCTTACCCGCCAAGACATAGAACTTATTTTTGAAACTGCCGATAATTTCAAGGAAGTCATCAACCGACCCATCAAGAAAGTTCCTTCCTTACGGGACGTAACGATCGCCAACATCTTTTTTGAAAACTCTACACGCACCCGGCTTTCGTTTGAGTTAGCAGAAAAGCGACTTTCGGCAGATGTGATTAATTTCTCTACCTCCAACAGTTCGGTGAAGAAAGGTGAAACCCTTCTTGACACGGTGAATAATATTTTAGCGATGAAGGTGGACATGGTAGTGATGCGTCATGCGAGTGTGGGTGCTCCTCACTTTTTATCCAAACATATCAAAGCCAATATTGTCAACGCTGGCGATGGCACTCACGAACATCCTACACAAGCATTGCTCGATGCATTTTCCATTCGCGAAAAGTTAGGCGGTGTGGAAGGAAAGAAAATTGCGATCATCGGAGACATTCTCCACTCACGCGTGGCATTGTCCAACATCTTCGCATTGAAAAAACTCGGTGCCGAAGTAATGGTATGCGGCCCGCCAACACTCATTCCGAAATTCATTTCTTCACTGGGTGTGAAAGTAGAGTGGGAAGTGCAAAAAGCATTGGAGTGGTGCGACGTAGCCAACGTGCTACGCATTCAACTCGAGCGTCAACAGATCAAATATTTTCCTTCGCTGCGCGAATATTCATTGTACTACGGAATCACGAAAAAAACACTTGACGATCTGAAAAAAGAAATTGTGCTCATGCATCCCGGCCCTATCAATCGCGGTGTAGAACTCACCAGCGATGCAGCTGACTCACATCACTCGATCATCTTAGATCAGGTAGAAAACGGGGTAGCCGTGCGAATGGCGGTTTTGTATTTGTTAGCCGGAGCAAACTAAGTTGTCCTATTAGAATTCCTCTGCGAAACTCAGCGTGTATTTCTTTGCGCACTCCGCGGTAAGACACTGCGAAACTCAGCATGTATTTTTTTGCGGGCTCCTTGGTAAACGTTAACCGCAGAGGACGCGAAGCTTCGCAGAGAGTGCCCATTGTAAATAGTAGTATTGTATTAATTAGCTGGAGCGAATATTCTCATCACCTTAAATGAACTCTGCGAAACTCAGCGTGTATTTCTTTGCGCACTCCGCGGTAAAAGCAACCGCAGATGATTCTAAGCTGTATAAACTGATGATATATGTTGTGCGAAACACCGCCTACTTCTGCCAGCCTTCAATCTCTTGCAGCGTGGGGTTCTGCACCGATTCTAATTTCAGTTTTTTGCGCATGCCCGGTATATCATTGAAAAGCTTGGTCGGCTTGATCTCTTTCAACTGCGCTTGCGAATGCACACCCAACTTGATCAAAATCGGAATCAAATCAGCTCGCACACCGGCGGTCTCTAATTCTTTCTGCGGATCGAGTTCTACATTCTTCTCCGGCTTCATTTGCGGGAAAAAAATCACGTCTTGAATAGAAGGAGAATTCGTCATCACCATCGACAAACGATCAATACCAATTCCCAATCCCGCTGTCGGTGGCATACCATATTCCAATGCACGCAAAAAGTCTTCGTCCAGCGTCATGGCTTCTTCGTCACCCCGCTTACCCAATTCCAATTGCTCTTCAAAGCGCTTGCGCTGATCGATTGGATCATTCAACTCAGAGAATGAATTACAAATTTCCTTGCGGTTACAAATCGCTTCAAAGCGCTCTACCAATCCCGGCTTGCTGCGGTGCTTCTTCGCCAACGGAGACATCTCCAGCGGATAGTCGGTGATGAACGTTGGCTGAATCAGTTGATGCTCGCACTTCTCACCAAAAATCTGATCGATTAATTTTCCTTTGCCCATCGTAGCATCGGCCGGCACGTGCAACTGCTTACACGTTTCGCGCAGCGCAGCTTCATCCATTTCTGAAATATCAATACCTGTAAAATGGTGAATGGCTTCGTACATGGTGAAGCGCTTCCACGGGCGCTTGAAGTTGATCAGGTTCTCTCCTACTTTCACTTCGGTTGTTCCATGCAAGTCGAGCGCTACTTTCTCAATCATCTCCTCCACCAAATCCATCATCCAATAGTAATCTTTGTAGGCTACGTATAATTCCACTTGCGTGAATTCCGGGTTATGAAACCTGGACATGCCCTCGTTACGAAAGTCTTTGGAAAATTCATACACACCATTAAATCCTCCCACAATCAAACGCTTCAAATACAATTCATTGGCAATGCGCAAATACAACGTCATGTCCAAAGTGTTGTGATGTGTTTTGAATGGCTTTGCAGCGGCCCCTCCATACAATGGTTGTAAAATCGGAGTTTCTACTTCCAGATATCCTTTGCCTGTAAGGTAGCTACGCATGGAGTTCACCAATTGCGTACGCTTTACAAAAGCTTCGCGCACATGCGGGTTCACCGTCAGGTCTACATAGCGCATGCGGTAGCGCTGTTCCGGATCGGTAAAGGCATCGTGCAATACCGAGTTGCCCTGCTCATCTTTGGTTTCTTTCACAATCGGCAACGGGCGCAGCGACTTCGAAAGAACTTTGAAACTGGTTACGTGAATGGACACCTCACCCGTTTGGGTTGTAAACACAAATCCGGTAACGCCGATGATATCACCGATGTCCAGTAACTTCTTAAATACAATATTGTAAAGCGTTTTATCTTCGGTAGGGCAAATGTCATCTCTGCGGAAGTAAACCTGAATGCGACCGGTTTCATCTTGCAGTTCAGCAAACGATGCGTTTCCCATCACCCGGCGTGTCATGATGCGACCAGCAATGGAAACATCCTTAAATTCCTGTTGCGGATAGTTGGTGTGAATTTGTTGTGTGGTCACATTCACATCAAATAATTCTGCCGGATAGGGGTTAATGCCGAGTTTATTCAACTCGTCCATACTTTGTCTGCGGATGATCTCTTGTTCGCTTAGTTGCATAGTTACTTTTACTCTAAATAATTATCCTTTTCTTCTTTTTAATTCCTTTCGAATCAATGTCAACTCCCTGCTGCTCTGCCCGGCTACCGAAGTATTTTCAGAGGCTCTTCGCAACAAATACGGCATGACAGATTCTACAGGCCCATAGGGCACATACTTGGCTACGTTGTATCCGGCTTTCGCCAGATTGAAAGAAATGTTATCGCTCATTCCCAACAATTGTGCAAACCACACACGGTTGTCGTTGTGAGGCATGCTGTGTTTGTCCATCAACACAGTCAGGTATTGATTGCTGTATTCATTATGAGATCCGCACACCAATGAAATGCGCTGTTTGTTATCGATACAAAAGGCAAGGCCTTTGTTAAAGGCATCATCCGTAGCTTGTTTGTTCGGATGGATCGGATTCGGATATCCAAGTTTGGCAGCGCGCTCCGCTTCTTTTTCCATGTACGCACCGCGCACCATCTTTACTCCTAAAAAATAATTGTGCATGGCCGCATCGTGAAAGGCGTTGCGCAAGTTGCCAAGCATATCGGCCCGATACATTTGGTAGGTGTTAAAAACAATGGCCTTTTGCGAATTGTATTTACGCATCATTTCATAGGCCAGTTCATCAATCGGGTTTTGAATCCAACTGTCTTCGGCATCAATCAACACCGGAATGCCCGCCTCAAATGATTTACGACAAATTTGATCCACTCGGTTTCTTACACGCTCAAATGCCTCCTGCTCTGCCGCCGAAAGAGTCAGAGCCGCATGCACCTTCTCCAATAAATCAAACGATGCTAACCCTGTTACCTTAAAAACACAAAACGGTACAGCCGGATTCTTCTTCGCCTCATCAATGGTTGAGAGTATTTCGCGCGTGGTCTTATCAAAGCCTGCCTCGTCTTTCTCACCTTCCACCGAATAATCAAGAATGGTACCTACCTTAAACTTGGCCAATTTTTCAATGGTGATTTCACTTTCTTCCACCGTCTCACCTCCACAGAAATGTTCAAAGACTGTGGCACGAATAATCCCCTTAACGGGAAGATGCAGCGCCAGACTCATTTTAGCCAATGATGTGGCAATAGCCGAAGTAGTAGGGTTGTTGACAAGTGAGAAGATAAGGTTTGCTTTCTTCAACTCTCGGTCACTTTTATAGGAAAAAGCAACGGAAGTGTCGTCAAATTGAATTGAAGGTGTCTCCATAGGGCAAATTGGGCACAAATATAACAGGGTGGCAGGTTTTATTGTTTGAATTGCCTTGAGCCAGCATTAAAAAGCAAATATTACCATGCGAAAGGGCATAATTCAGCTAATTTTAGGCTCCAATATTTTGAAATGCACGGTCGTGTTTTAATAGATTCCAACGCCAGTCAACTTCTGAATGGCTTTCTGCAAGACGTAACTTTTACACAATTGGCTGTTTTGGTAGACGAGAACACGCAGAAATACTGCTATCCTTTGATTCAATCTGCTTTGCCTCCTCACCATGTGATAGAAGTGAAAGCGGGTGAAGAGTGCAAAAATCTGATCACCTGCACGCACATTTGGCAACAGCTTACCGATTTACAGTTCGACCGCCATGCACTTGTTCTGGTTCTGGGCGGTGGCGTGTTGGGTGATATGGGTGGCTTCTGTGCCGCCACCTACAAGCGGGGAATCAACTTCATTCTGATGCCCACCACTTTACTAGCGCAAGTGGATGCCAGCGTGGGTGGCAAGCTGGGCATTGACTTCGCCAACTTCAAAAATCACATCGGTGTGTTTCAGCAGCCGGTAGCTACGCTAATCAGCCCTCAATTTCTGGATACGCTGCCACAGCGTGAGCTTCGATCTGGTTTTGCAGAAATTGTAAAGCATTGCCTGATTGCCGACAAAACTAAATGGACGGAAATCATTCAAACAGATTTGCAACATCAAAACTGGCAATCGCTCATCGCTCACTCTGTGCAAATTAAACAGCAGATCACCGAGGCAGACCCGCGAGAAAAAGGGCTGCGCAAAGCGCTCAATTTCGGCCACACGCTTGGCCATGCAGTAGAAACCTTCTTTCTTGGTACAGAGAACCGACTTTTCCATGGTGAGGCTATTGCCGTAGGGATGGTGATGGAATCGTTCATCGCACAGCAAAAAAACCTCCTCTCTGAAAGCGAACTGAATAGCATCAGCCAATACCTACTTTCCATTTTCGGAAAAGTAAGCTCACAACTGGATGTCCATCAGATTATCGCACTGACATCGCAAGACAAAAAAAATAAGGGAGCTAAAGTTTTGATGGCACTTCCGCAGGGAATCGGGCAAGCCATTTGGGATGTAGAGGTGAGTGAAAAAGAAATGGCAGAGGCCATGGACTACTACTTCGGGTTGTAGCCTTTATCAATCTTACCGCAACCCCTACACGTAATGCACGTCTGAGTCGTCTTGCTTCTTGTTGCCTTTGTCACCGAAAGTATTCTTCAAATCTTCGGCTGCCTTTGTAACAAACTCTTTCGTTTTTTTCTTACGGTCTCCGGTCAGTAACCAAGCTGCCAATAGGGCACCACCTGCTACGCCTAATCCAATCGCGATTTTTTTAGATGTGTTCATATTTGTCCTAACTGATTTTTAAAATAAATTGTTTCAACTCGTATAACTATTTTCTCCAAAGTGCAGAATGATCTTACCTTTAAGCACTGTTTGTTGTAAAATTAAAATTCACCCAAACAGGAATTAAAAAAAAGAGTTTAAAAAGTTTTTTCACCAACAAGCTAACCATCGTGAGTTCGTCTTTGCAATTGCTTCGAAAAAAATCTGTCATCGGCACGATTCAGCAATTATCCTCTTCCAAAAGTATAAGTAACCGGGCATTGCTTCTTCAGGCATTAAGCGGCCCATCATCCAAGGTTCATAATTTATCCATTGCCCGCGATACACAACTCATGCAACGGCTGGTGGATAGTAACGAAAAAGACATCAACGTATTGGACGCCGGCACTACCATGCGTTTTCTCACTGCGTACTTTGCCCTTACGGGGAAAAACAAAATCATGACGGGCACCGATCGAATGAAAGAACGCCCGATTGGTTTGTTGGTAGATGCACTGCGAAAGTTGGGGGCTGCAATCGATTATCTGGGTGCCGAAGGATTTCCTCCGATGGAACTAAAAGGGTTCGGTCAGCAACTTACTTCAGAAATTGAAATTCCGGGAAACGTGAGCAGTCAATACATTTCTGCGCTAATGATGGTTGCCCCGATTCTACCAAAGGGTTTGTTGATCCGTCTAAAAGGAGAAGTAGGTAGTGTGCCCTACATCCGAATGACAGCCTCACTCATGGAAGAGTTTGGCGTAAAACCCGAACTCCATTTCGACAAAGGATGGATTGAGATCAAGCCTCAGCCTTATCACCATGCAGAAGTTACAGTGGAAGCAGACTGGTCTTCTGCCAGCTATTGGTTTGGCTTCACCGCATTGGCCGAAGAAGCCGACATCATCTTACCCAACGTGTCTGAAAAATCATTGCAGGGCGATCGGGTTATCGTAGAGGTAATGGATCGGGTGGGTGTAAAATCGCAGTTTGAAAACAATCACATCCGCCTTACCAAAAAGGAAGCCGTAGAATATCTGGAATGGGATTTTAAAGATTGCCCTGACCTTGCACAAACCGTTTTGCCTGCTTGCGCTGCCAAAGGCATTCGCGGCGAATTTACCGGATTAGAAAGTTTACGCATCAAAGAGACTGACCGTATTGCCGCACTGCAAGCTGAACTAAAAAAGATCGGTGCCGAACTGGGTGAACCCAGTCAGGGAAGATGGACGTTGACACCGGGCATCATTTCGGGTCAAGCTATTTCCATTTCTACTTATCACGATCACCGCATGGCGATGGGCTTCGCCCCTTGGGCCACGCTGACAGATGTGACCATTGAATCGCCGGAAGTGGTGAATAAATCGTATCCCACATTTTGGGATGATCTCCGGACTGTTGGATTTGAAATTAAAGAGAAAGAGAATTAAAATAAGCGGGTGCCAGCACCATGCGATTGCCGTACCAGGAAAACAACTCACCATCTACTAACTGAATTTTCGCATGGGGCAACAATTGTTGAAGCTCACGGCAATGCTTATCGGCAAACGGAAAAGGCTCGCTGGAAAGAAATACGACTTCCGGATTGATCGATTGAATTTGCTGATCCGATAAAGTCGGGTACCGCTCAAGCGTAACTCCATTTTGCCATCCGGCTTTTGTTATCATCGAATCAATAAACGTATCTTTCCCTGCTGCCATCCAGGGCGATTTCCAAATCAGATAGAGCACTCGTTTGGGTGATGGCTTCGCCAATTCCTGAAATGCTAGATTGATATCTCGAATTAAACCGGCTGCCGCATCGCCACGTTGCGTGAGCGCCCCAATGCTTTCAATCATTTGTAGAGCTTGACTATAGGAAGAAATATCGCTCATCCACACCGAATATTTTTCAGCGAGCAGTTGAATGGACGACTGATCGTTTTCTTCTTTATTACCAATGATTAAGTCCGGTTGTAATTGATCGATTACATCTAACCAAACAGTTTTGGTGCCACCAACCTTTGCGATTTTTTTCACCCCTTCGGCAGGATGGGTACAGAATTTGGTTACTCCTACCAACCGATCAGATACCCCCAGAAAAAACAAAAGTTCCGTCTGTGACGGAACTAAAGATATAATTCGTTTGGGCGGAAATTGAAGGACAACACTTCTTCCCAACTGATCGGTAAAAGCCTGTTGCACTTCTTATAAAACAATGGCCATGCTGCTAAGTTGGCTGGCTACCTTCAATGTAGATGCGGTAACTGAAGCCTGATTCAATTCGAATTTCAGCTTGCCATCAATTACTTTGAAGTTAATGCAACTGCCTTTCCTTCCCAGATTAAAACTATCTGTAATCGTTAAAACCGGTTTGCCGGTCACGGTATTTTTTACAGTCTCAAATTGTCCGCTTTTATTCTTGCCGATGTACACAACAGAGCAAGACGAGGCTTCTTCGGCTCCGGATAACTTGCGAATAGAATATTTCTTAGCCCCTTTGGGCTTGCCATCGTAATAGTTTTTCAATGTGTTAAAAACATCGTCCTCCCCAATAATGCCTACGACAAATTCACCCGGTTCGCCATCATTTGGCCATTGAATATACTTAATGAAGTTGTAAATCATCTGTGCATGAATTTCATGCATGGGCTTTTCTGTTTGAGCGATGCCAATCAAGCTAGTGCCCAGCAGAAAAGTGAGAATGGGGAGTATTTTTTTCATGTGTTAATGATTTATTTTTATTGGTCACATGCATGGGCCAAAAGAATCATTCAGTTGAGGACTGAGCTTCTTGTAGCCATGCATGATCATCTAATTTACAAAAACACAAAGGTAATTTAAACTAAATGTTAACAAAGGCCTTCTTATATTAAGATGGCCATGGAAGTTAAGGCGCTGGAAACCTTCAAATTAGCAGTTTCAATTGCCTTTTGGTTTATTTCATAGCGTAGCTTTTCGTCTACCGTTTTAAAGTTGATGCAGCTGCCTTTGGCACCCAATCCGTGTCGGTCTGTCACGATCAAAGTTCCTTTGCCTTTTACTTTTGAATTGATGGCTTCAAACTCGCCACTTTTGCTCTTATCGATATAAACAACAGCGCAGTCTGTCACTTCAGAAGCGTTAGCAAATTTCTTAATCACGTAGGTTTTGTGACCTTTGGTTTTACCAGAATACCATGTTGACAATGTCTTATAAACATCTTCATTACCAACCACGCCAATTACAAATTCGCCTGGCTGATCTTGATCGGGCCATTGAACGTATTTGGTGAAGTTGAATACCATCATGGTATAGATTTCATGTACGGGGCGCTCTTGAGCAAATGTCATTTGACTTGCTAAAACGAATGCGAATAGGGCAAAAAAACGTAGCTTCATAGTTTGTTGATTTGGGAGATTAGTTGATCATTTATGTCACAAAAGTAAACCCTTCCAGTTTCCTGAAAGGGTCTCTCTTTTTTGATTCCTATCGGATGTAATATTTTCGTATTCCTTTTACCCCAATCAGCCTGAATGGCTTAAACAATCGATAAACGGTAATTTCCCGCTCCTCTATTTGATGTACCGATAGTCGTGGCCGGGTTTTAATTGTAGCAAAACTTCATAAATCAGGTTAATTACATTCTCAACGTCATCTTTGTGAACGGTCTCTACCGTGGTATGCATGTACTTCAGCGGTAGGGATATAAGAGCCGAGGCTACTCCCTCTGCCGAATAGGCAAAAGAGTCGGTATCTGTGCCGGTAGAGCGGGAAACGGCCTGACGCTGGAAGGGTATTTTCTTCTTTTCAGCCGTTTGGGTAATCACTTTCAGCACATTGTTCTGCACAGCAGGACCAATACAAACCACTGGGCCTAAACCACACTTCAGGTTGCCGCTTTCTTTCTTGTTATACATTGGCGACTGCGTATCGTGGGTTACGTCGGTACAAATCGCCAAATCGGGTTTAATTCTGCGGCTGATCATCTCTGCTCCACGCAAACCAATTTCTTCTTGCACTGAGTTAACCACATAAAGTCCGAAAGGGAGTTTCTTTTTATTCTCGCTTAGCCTGCGGGTAACCTCGGCAATCATAAAACCGCCCATGCGGTTATCCAGGGCACGGCCCACTAAGTAATTTTTGTTCATTTCCATCAGGTCGGCCTCGAAGGTGATCACCGTTCCTACATGGATACCCATGGATTCAACTTCTTTTTTAGAAGCCGCTCCGCAGTCGATAAAAATGTTTTTCAGGCTGGGTGCTTCTTCCTTGCCTGCATCACGAACGTGAATAGCTGGCCAGCCGAATACACCTTTTACAATTCCTTTTTCGGTATGGATGTTTACGCGCATACTTGGGGCAATTTGATGGTCAGAACCACCATTTCTACGCACGTAGATGTAACCGTCATCGGTAATGTAGTTGACAAACCAGCTGATTTCATCGGCATGCGCCTCAATCACAACCTTATAAGCAGCTTTCGGATTAACAATACCTACTGCTGTGCCATAGACATCAATCATATAGTCGTTGATGTATGGCTTAATGTAATCCAGCCAGATTTGCTGACCGGAAGATTCAAAACCTGTAGGCGATGCATTATTTAAATACTCGTGGAGGAATTTTTTACTTTGTTTGTCCATGTGGTATAACGTTTTACATTCAAATCTATCTTAATTTTCTAACATCTTACTTTCAATCATTTCAAAGTTAGTAAATGAAGTGAGCATAAACTAAATTTATACGTATCTTTGAAATATGAAAGTCAGAATCAACCTTACTATTGAAAATGAATTACTGGTAAAAGCGAAACGCTACGCGGCCAGCAAAAAGACAAGTGTTTCTGAACTGTTTGAAGATTACCTGAATAAAGTTGTTCAACCAAGCAAGCGCAAAACAGTGCTTGAAGTTCTTGAAAAATTGGAAGCTCCGCAGTTCGATTCCAAAAAAGACTTGAACAGAGCGTTTTATCAAGAAAGAGCAAAAAAGTATGGCTTCTAAGGCTTTTCTGGATGCTAACATACTTTTAGATCTTACTTTGAAAAGAGACGGCTTTGAATCTGCCAAAAGAATTATTGAATTGGCGATTCAGGGGCATGTAAACCTATATACTTCTTCTTCTATCATCCACATTGTCGGTTATTGGCTTGGCAAAGCGTATACAGTTGATCAAGCAAAAAATATTCTGCTTGCTTTATTGGATGATGTTCAAGTTTTAGAAACGGATCACGAAACAGTCATTCACGCATTGCAATCTTCCATTGTTGATATTGAAGATGCTATTCAGTACCACACCGGTATCCTTCACGGAATAGACAGATTCATATCACGGGATAAAATTTTAAGAAAGTCATCTCAGCCTGCTCTACCGGTTCAAACACCTGAAGAATTTCTTCAATGGATAAAGTAGGCTTACCAGCCGATAGCATAACTCGTACTTCTTCCACCACCTTCTTCTTTCACCAACATCCCTTTATCGATTAGGTTTTGGATATCCCGCAAGGCGGTATCCGGAGAAGTTTTGGTCATCTTAGCCCATTTGGAAGAAGTAAGTTTCCCTTCAAATCCATCCATCAGTTTATTCAACATGGTGCGCTGTCGCTCATTCAATGCTACCGCTCGGTGCTTCTCCCAAAATGCAGCTTTGTTCAACACACCTCCTACGTTTTCAGCAGAGGCATCCAGCGCACGATCATAACAATTCAAAAACCACAACAACCAGTGGGTTATATCCAGTGTGCCTTGTTGTGTTTTTTCCAGATGATCGTAATAGGCATTTCGCTCTTTCAATATCTGAGCCGACATACTGTAAAAGCGCTGGTTGGTTTGATCCGACCGGGAAAGTTGCAAGTCGGCTATGGCACGTGCGATGCGACCATTGCCATCATCAAATGGATGGATTGTCAAAAACCATAAATGAGCGATAGCCGCTTTTAGTATAGAGTCGAGCGGTGTAGGTCGGTTGAACCATTCCAGAAAAACGGTCATTTCATGCTCCAACCGTTCCGCTACGGGTGCTTCAAAATGCACCCGCTCTTTGCCCAGTGCTCCGGATACTACTTGCATAGGATCGCCTTCCGCATCGCGCCAAGCTGCTACTTGTATGATATGTATCCCACTTCTTCCTGTTGGAAAGAGTGCGCCATGCCAGGCAAACAATCGATCTTTGGTAAGTGGCTGCTCGTATTTCTGGGTTGCATCCAACATCATCTCCACTACCCCATCTACATTTCTTGCCGCATGTACCAAGCCTGCTACTTCCAGTCCGAGTTTGCGCGCGATAGACGAACGAACCTGATCCATAGGCAGTCGCTCACCTTCTATCTCGCTGGACTTCATCACATCCAATATTAAGTTACCAAACGAAGCCTCTGACCGCAATTGAAAGCCGAGACCTTCCAGTTTTCCCAATAGCCTCCCTTGCTTATGGCGCACAGCGGCCAGCGGAAGCACCATAGCTTCGTGGTTCCAGGTAAAATCTGGCCAATTTTGATCTAAATGGATGTATTTAGGCATTCTCCGCAAAATATGCGGTAAATATAATTACGGATGCGGAGTTTATCAAAATATTTACCGCAAAATATGCGGAGAATAGACACGCTATTCTCCGCACTCCTTTAAAGAGGAATGTTGCCGTGCTTCTTTTTAGGCAAAACGGCTACTTTGTTTTCCAGCATTTGAAAGGCGCGTATCAGTTTTTCACGGGTTTGCTCCGGATAGATTACTTCATCTATATAACCGCGATGAGCAGCACGGTAGGGGTTGGCAAATTTTCGTGTGTACTCATCAACCTTCTCCGCCAGCTTCGCCTCGGGGTCTGCAGCTTCTGAAATCTCTTTCTTGAAGATAATCTCCGCAGCACCTTTGGCACCCATTACGGCAATTTCCGCAGTAGGCCATGCGTAGTTTAAGTCGGCACCAATGTGTTTGCTATTCATCACATCATACGCACCGCCATACGCTTTGCGGGTAATAACCGTAACACGAGGAACGGTGGCTTCGCTAAATGCATAGAGCAACTTGGCTCCATTGGTAATAATCGCATTCCACTCCTGATCGGTGCCAGGCAAAAATCCGGGTACATCTTCTAAAACTAACAATGGTATATTGAATGAATCACAGAAGCGGACAAAACGCGCGCCCTTCACACTCGAATCGATATCCAAAACACCGGCTAACGAGGCGGGCTGATTGCCCACTATGCCAATGCTTCTACCCGCCAGTCGGGCAAAACCAACGACTATATTCTCCGCAAAGTTTTTGTGTACTTCAAAGAAAGAATCGGCATCTACGATTCCCTGAATCACTTCACGCATGTCATACGGCTGATTGGGATTGGCCGGAATGATGTCGTTCAATGCGGGGCGTTTCTCATCTTTTAATTCATACGGCAAACGTGGAGCATCTTCTTCACAATTTTGTGGGACATAGCTAAACAGCTGTTTGATCTGCTGAATGCACTCGACTTCATTCGCGCAAGCAAAGTGAGTGACACCACTTTTTGTACTGTGCGCCGAGGCGCCTCCCAACTCTTCGGCAGTTACATTTTCATGCGTTACCGTTTTCACCACATTAGGGCCGGTGACAAACATGAAAGAGGTTTTCTCGACCATGAAGATAAAATCCGTCATGGCGGGAGAATACACGGCACCACCTGCGCATGGACCCATAATCGCAGAGATTTGCGGCACCACACCTGAGGCCATCACATTGCGATAAAAAATATCAGCATATCCACCTAATGACACCACTCCTTCTTGGATACGGGCACCACCGGAATCATTAAGTCCGATAACAGGTGCTCCGTTTTTCATGGCGAGCTCCATGACCTTCACAATTTTTTCAGCATGTGTTTCAGAGAGCGAGCCTCCAAACACAGTAAAGTCTTGAGAAAACACATAGACTAATCTTCCATCAATCGTCCCGTAGCCCGTTACGACTCCATCACCTAAGTAATGTTCCTTATCTAAACCAAAATCTTTGCTACGATGCAGTACAAACTTTCCCAATTCTTCAAACGATCCTTCGTCCAGCAATAACAGCACACGCTCGCGTGCCGATAGTTTTCCTTTGGCATGTTGTTGTTCAATTCGCTTCTCACCGCCTCCCAATAAAGCCTCGGCATTTTTTCGGGTCAGCTCACTAAATTGATCGGAAAGAGGTTGATCAGCCATATTGTAAATTGATTTGTGTTAAGCACCCGAAATATAGCTAATGGGTTGTTAAATTTGCGTATCGATTTTACGACTGCCGAACAGCTAACCCTGCCAACCATGAATGAACGAATTGCGATTGTGGACATGGGTACTAATACTTTTTTGTTGCTGATTGCGGAAAAGAATGGGCTTGGATTAAAAAGCATTTACCAAGATCGAATTGCCACGAAAATCGGGAAAGGTGGCATTAATGGCGGATTCATTACTGATGAGGCGATTGATCGAGCCATGGCAGCGTTGCAGCAATTCGACCGGAAAGCAAAAGAGATGGATGTAACCAAAGCGGTTGCCATCGGCACCAGCGCCATTCGCAATGCCACCAATAAGCAAGAACTGATTAAGCGGATTGAAGCAGAAACACTTTTCCGGCCAAAAGTAATTTCCGGAGAGGAAGAAGCGGATTTGATTTATCGAGGTGTGCGTCAGGCGATTGATATTCCTCTTTCAAAAGCATTGATTGTAGATATTGGCGGTGGGAGTGTTGAATTTATCATAGCCGATGCGAATCAGGCTTTTTGGAAACGCAGTTTTGAAATCGGTGGCCAGCGCTTGATGGAACGCTTTCACCATCATGATCCCATTTTGCCGGAAGAAATTGAAAACATTCATCGCTTCGTGAACGAAAAACTGGGGTCACTTTTTGAAGCACTTGCAATGTGGAAGCCCGAGGTGTTGATCGGGGTTTCCGGTTCATTTGATACACTCAGCGAAATTTATTGCAAAGAAAATTCGATTTCCTACAATAACGAACCAGAAACCCCACTTACGATTGAGGCCTTCCATTCAATCAGTCGAAGCCTTTATTCAAAAACACGAGGCGAGCGCATGCAAATTCCGGGAATGATTGAATTGCGCGTGGATATGATTGTAGTGGGCTGTTGTCTCATTCAATGTCTGCTAGATCGCTACTCTTTCGCGCGCGTTAGAGTCTCTTCGTACTCCTTAAAAGAAGGTGTGTTGGCTACTCTATAAAAGTTTAACAAGTCTTTAACAGTCTATTAAGAAGTTTTTAAATCTGATAATTGAAAAGAGTTTGATCTTTGAAAAATAAATTCAACTAAAATGAAAAGTAAAAAGTGGATGTTTGGTTTAGGATTGGCAGTTGCCATTGGAATTGCCTTTGTAGGATGTGGAAAGAAAAATAAGGAAGTAGCAACTGAAAGTGGGGCCGCTATAAATACGCTGGATGGTTCGGGCGAAGCATATCTTGTAGATACAGTAGCCAGTGTAATTGAATGGATTGGTGGCACGCCTACCAATTATAAACACACCGGCAACTTACGTTTAAAAGATGGAAAGTTTACCGCCAATGAAAATCGGTTGACCAGCGGAAAATTTACAATCAATATTAATTCAATCAATAACTTAGATCAAACCGGAAAAGACAAATCTAACTTGGAAGAGCATTTAAAAAATTCTGATTTCTTCGAAGTAGAAAAGTTTCCTTTTGGGCAATTTGAGATCACGCAAACCAAAACTGATAGCACCGGGCAAAAGGTAATCGGTAATCTTACTTTGAAAGGAAAAACCAACAGCATTGAAATTCCGGTTACGATACGTATTGATGAAAATACGATCTCGGCAGAAACACCGGAGTTTGTCATTGACCGCACCAAGTGGGGAATCGTGTATCAATCGGGCATCATCGGTACGTTGAAAGATGACTTAATTAATGATGAAGTCATCATCAAGCTAAAAATAGTTGCCAACAAGCAAGCTCAATGATTTAAAACCAAACTGTGACGCTGGCTACTAATTGAAAACTGTAATTGGAGGGCCTAACGTTTTCATCGAGGTATAATTTATCCGGTGAAACAAACTGGCGGCCTTCTACACGGACGAGCGCATTGTGGTTGGCTTTATAGTTCAGGCATAAGCCACTGCTAAACGAACGAAATGTAGCTATGCCTGTGATGGGTATTTGATTTACACCTTCGTCTTCATAGTACTCAACACGACCCGAGAGTGAAAGGAGTTGCGTAAAGTGATACCGCCCAATAAAATTTACTTGCCACCATTTTAGTGTTGAGGAATTAGCTCGCTCTTGCAAGCCGATGTAAGCACAAGCGGTAGCATCAAATTTTTCATTCGCTTTGTAAATCCAATAGAGGTCGGTGAAATAGCGATTCCGAAAATCTGGTGACTGTGTTGTTTTATTCGAGCCGATGTAGGTATCCCAATTAAACAACATTTTTTGATTCGGTCGAAATTCAACCTGTGTGCCAATCGCCTTGTTCTTGTCATTACTTTGTATAACCTGCCAGCCATTGAGTAAAAAAAGGTAGGTAGACCACTTCGCATTTAATGGAACACTCAGTTTCACTCCAGATAAATAATAAGGAACATTTTCAGGCGCGAAAGAACGTGTATACATTAAATGATCTTTGGAGATGGCGCTCTCATTGGTATAAGGTGATCCAAACACCCCAAAATCCAACCATATATTTCTTTTTGCAGAAAGGCGAAGGCCCGCATTGGCTTCCACAATATTTTTAAGTGTACCCACTTCATTCGAATAATTCGAATTCATGTAAGTGCCATAACCCGGCACAAATCGAAAACGAAAATTGGTAGACTTATAGCGAAGATCGAGGTAGGCCAAATTAATATTCATTTCATCATGTCGATTGGACGAAACAAAGTATGGGTTTGTGCCTTCACGCGGTTGATTGAAATTATACCCGTAGTACGTATCTAAATATCCACCCACCGCTAAATGACCAATCACCGTGCTTTCCAACGTATCCATTGTTGCCGTATTGACAATTTGTGCATTGCTGTCCAGAGATAAAAACAGGCAAAAACTGAATACGAAAACTTTAAAGTTTCTCATTCCGCAAAGAACCTAAAAGTAAATGACACAAAAAAAGCCTTGTATGATTCAAAGCTTTGTGCATCAACTTTTAAAATTCTATACATCCGCACAATTATCTTCTTAAAACATTGCAAATTGCGCTCTATATTGAAAGTATCTATGGCTGATGTAACCTTTCCACACGCCAATCTCTGGCAATTTGCTTATGACGTATTCAAGAAAATAAATTGCCCTGATGAAGAAGCAAAATTAGCTGCCAATGTTTTGCTCAGCGCTGATTTACGCGGCATAGATTCGCATGGACTTGCCCGCTTATCCGGTTATGGACGTCTGTGGGAGGCCAAACGCATCAACAGCCAACCCAAAACAAAAATAGTTCACGCTCGTGCGAGCACTGCCGTTTTGGATGGAGACAGTGGACTCGGGTTAGTGGTTGCTCCCAAGGCAATGGAAATTGCAATTGAGAAAGCAAATAATGTGGGCACTGGTTGGGTAGCTGTAAAAAATTCCAACCACTTTGGTATCGCTGCCTATCATGCAATGATGGCCTTACCACACGATATGATTGGCATCGCCATGACCAATGCCAGTCCACTGGTAGCTCCAACGTTTTCCGTTGAGCGATTATTAGGAACCAATCCAATCTGCGTGGCCATTCCGGCGCATCTGCAACCTGCTTTTGTAGCCGACTTTGCAACCACCACGGCAGCAAATGGCAAACTCGAAATTCTGCAAAGAAAAAATAAAGAAGCCCCATTAGGTTGGATTCAAAAAAAAGATGGAAGCCCTTCTACAAATCCAAATGAATTAAAAGATGGAGGTGCGCTTATTCCGCTGGGAAGCGACCGCGAGCACGGAAGTCATAAAGGTTTCAGCTTAGGTGCATGGGTTGATATTTTTTCAGCTGTTTTAAGTGGCGCCAACTACGGACCGTGGGTTCCTCCTTTTGTAAGTTTCTTATCACCTCCGACTGATCCTGTAGGCGAAGGAATCGGTCACTTTTTCGGTGCCATGCGAGTGGATGCATTTCGACCCGCCGATGAATTTAAAATGCACATGGACAAGTGGATCACGCGCTTTCGCGAAGCGAAAACAATTGAAGGACAACCGCGCGTAATTATACCGGGCGATCCTGAAAGAGAAAGTGAAGTGATCCGATTGGAAGAAGGTATTCCGCTAAACGATAAAGTTGTTGAAGACCTTCGGGAATTGGCTAAGAAATTAGAAGTAAAATTCTTCGATTAAAAAGTAAAATAGGCACGCACTACCCAGGGCGAAGCAAACGGACCGTTGGCTTTGTACAATACGTCATACATTCCCACTATGTTGAGTCCACCTCTTCCTCCTAATGACTGGGTATACCCTAACCCTAACAGCATTCGGTCTACATAGTATCTTTTACTATCGTTCACATAATTGGTAGAAATCAAATTGTACTCGGCCATCGCAAACAACTGCTCGAAATTATAGCGCACGAACGGGCTGATGCCATACTGGTTAATAGTTACTGCAGGTTTGTAATCCGTGTAACTCAAATATTGGTAAGAAATGCCCATTCCCCCAGAGAATTGAGGCGTGATCATATAACCTATGATTGGGTTTACGGAAACTGAAAAATAACCTGTGCCACCCCCTAAACCAAAACCACCACCAAAATACATGCGGTCTTTCAGCTTATGTGGTGTCTCCTCATCAACTTCACGTTGTGCAACAGCAAAAAAGGGCACACAGCCCAAAATGAACAAAACCACGAATCGAGTCATAACCTGTTTTTTTAATCTTCCTCCTGAATAATGAAAATATCTTCAGTTTCCTTCTTCATCAAATACTTTTCGCGTGCAAACTTCTCGAGCAGTTCGCGATTGGTCATTAACTCCTCCCGGTCTTTTTGCACCTCGGCTATTTTCTGTTGATAATACTCTTTTTCGCTATTTAGGTTGCGCAGTTTGGAACCTAATTTAAAACGAGAAATCAGATCGTTCGAATCCAGAAAAATCATCCAAATTAAAAAAGAGAAACCCGTAACTGCGTAAAAGTTTCTAAAGGCAGGTGGCAATTTCTTGAACATAGCTTAAAAAATGGTTGTACGAAGATAAGTAAAATTTGGAAATACCTCTAAAACGGAGAAGCCCTGCATAAAATGCAAGGCTTCCTTAAGTTCGAGACTATGAATAATTAAAACTTTTTGCCCGGGAAATAGGCTACCTCCCCCAACTCTTCCTCAATGCGAATCAATTGATTGTATTTCGCCATCCGGTCTGAACGTGATGCAGAACCAGTCTTGATTTGACCCGTATTCAATGCCACAGCTAAGTCTGCAATGGTATTGTCTTCAGTTTCTCCTGAGCGGTGCGACATAATGCTTTTGTACGAATTGCGTTTTGCCAAATTCACCGCATCGATGGTTTCGGTCAATGAGCCGATTTGATTTACTTTGATCAATATCGCATTACCTACTCCTTTATCAATGCCTTGTTGCAAACGCTTTACGTTGGTTACGAACAAATCATCTCCTACTAATTGCACGCTCTTTCCAACATTATCCGTCAATGCTTTCCAGCCGGCCCAATCGTCTTCGGCCAAACCATCTTCAATTGAAATGATCGGATACTTTTTTGTCCAATTGGTCCAGTACTCGGCCATCTCCAATGGCTTCAATTTCTTGCCGGACGATTTTTTGAATGTATACAATTTAGTTTTGCTATCGTAAAATTCAGAAGCAGCAGGATCCAATGCAATCATGACATCAGAGCCTGGCTTGAAACCGGCTTTCTCAATTGCCTTCAATACAATCTCAATGGCTTCTTCGTTTGATTTGATGTTTGGAGCAAAACCTCCTTCATCGCCCACGTTAGTTGATAATCCTTGATCATGCAATACCTTTTTCAACGTGTGGAAAATTTCAGCACCCATTCGCAATGCTTCTGAGAAAGTCTTTGCTCCCACCGGCATTACCATGAATTCTTGAAAGTCGATTGAGTTATCAGCGTGGCTGCCACCGTTCAATATGTTCATCATCGGCACAGGAAGTGTATTTGCATTTACACCACCGATGTAGCGATACAATGATTGACCTGCTTCCATAGCTGCAGCTTTCGCAACTGCCAATGAGACACCTAAAATTGCGTTGGCTCCCAACTTTCCTTTGTTCGGAGTGCCATCTAATTCAATCATGATTTTATCGATCAACGACTGATCAAAAACACGGAATCCAACAACTTCCGCAGCAATCTTGGTATTTACATTTTCAACGGCCTTCAATACACCTTTGCCCATATATTTTTTCTTGTCACCATCGCGAAGCTCAACTGCCTCATGCGAACCGGTTGATGCACCGGATGGAACTGCGGCACGACCAAACGCACCTGACTCAGTAAATACATCAACTTCTACTGTTGGATTACCACGGCTATCAAGAATCTGACGGGCATGGATGCTTTCGATTAAACTCATAGATTGATTTTAGATTTAAGATTTAAGATTTATAATTTTAGATTTCTGATTTACCGGGTTAAAGTCAGCTAGACTCTCATGAGGCTCTTGATCTATAAAGTTAAGATTTTGATTTTGGTTTCTTAAGCGACATTGTCTTTGTTGATGCAGTGAAGATGGCAATGAATTCATCAGATTCTTTTATTAAAGATAAGAGCTCAGGGTCATCTTGTTTAAGTATATCTACATCAGATAGAAAAGTTAGCCAAAAATTACTTTCATCTGCTTCTTCTAAAACTATTTTTAACTTATTGGTAAAATCATCTCCCGATTTTGCGCGGTTCACAGCTCTGTAATTTGCAGCTACCGAAGATGCAGCCTTCAACAATTGGTATGTAATGACTTTCGAAGCCTGTGAGTAGGGAAGCTTTTCGGTTAATTTAAAAACTCGTTTAGCAAATTCCCTTGTTCTCTTCTGTAATTCAATCTTATTCATCTATAACTTAGATTGCTGATTGCTACTACTTAGGCTACATTAACATTTCAAATCGAAGCATTCATTAAATCAAAAATCAAAAATTTAAGATCTGATCATAATCAAAAACTGATCAAACAAATATCTACTATCATGTGGGCCGGGCGATGCTTCCGGGTGGTACTGAACTGAAAACGCTTTTTTGTTTTTCAGGCGAATGCCCATGATAGTTCCATCGTTTAAGTGGATGTGTGTCACTTCAATTTCCGGATGTTGATCGAGTCCTTCGTTCTTCACTGCAAATCCATGATTCTGTGAAGTCATTTCTCCCAAGCCTGAAATCAGATTTTTTACCGGGTGATTCAGTCCGCGATGACCGTGGTGCATTTTAAAAGTTGAAAGTCCTGCAGCTAATGCCAATAGTTGATGCCCCAGACAAATTCCAAAAATTGGCTTGTCTGCAGCTAGAATTTCTTTTACCGTTTTTACGGCATAGTCCATTACAGAAGGATCTCCAGGACCATTTGAAATAAAATAGCCATGCGGATTCCAGGTTGCCATTTCTTGATACGATGTCTTAGCAGGAAACACCTGAACGTAACAACCTCGCTCTGCCAAATTCAAAAGAATATTTTTCTTAATGCCTACATCCAATGCTGCAATTTTAATTGAAGCCGAAGGATTGCCTATAAAATAGGATTTCTGAGTACTTACGACTGACGATAACTCTAAACCATCCATCGATGGCACTTTGGCCAACTCGAGTTTTAGTTGCTCAGGGGTTAGCTCCGATGAAATGATTGCATTCATGGCGCCTTTACTACGAATATGCCGCACCAATTTTCGGGTGTCAACATCGGCAATACCTACCACATTGTTTTTCTCGAGATACTCCTGAAGACTATGCTTTGCTGTCTTACGGCTGAAATCATCTGAAAATTCATTGATGACAATTCCCTGAATGTGAGTAGAAGATGATTCATTCTCGTCTTCCACAGTGCCATAATTACCAATATGGGCAGTTGTATTCACAATAATCTGACCATGATACGATGGATCAGTGTAGATTTCTTGATAGCCGGTCATGCCGGTATTGAAGCAAATTTCACCACCACTGGTACCGCGTTTGCCTATGGCTCGTCCTTCCACCAGAAGGCCATCAGCTAATAATAAGTATGCTTTTCCGTTCAAGTTGGTTTTAATTTGAGGTTGACAAAAATAGTTTGAGAGTAAATTGATTACTATCGAATTGAGCTAATTCTTTCTGCATTCGTTGGAAAAGAGGCAATAAAAAAGGGATTGAACAATGTCCAATCCCTTTTTGATATATTGAAGAAGTCACTTATTCTTCTTTTTTGGTCTTTTTAGCTGCCTTTTTAGGCTTTTCTTCAGTTGCTGCTTCAGCTACCACTTTTGCATCTTCAACGCCGTCCTCTTTTTTGCTCTTTCTTCCTCTGCGTGTTTTTGCCTTCTTTTCCGCGCCTTCTTTGGTATATAGATCATTAAAGTCTACCAATTCCATCAAGCACATGTCAGCAGCATCACCTTGGCGAACCTCGCTCAATTTGATGATACGAGTGTAACCACCCGCACGGTTTGCAATTCTTCCGGCTACTTCGCCAAACAAAGTCTTGATCGACTCCTTATTTTGAAGGTATGAAAATACAGTTCTGCGAGAGTGAGTTGTGTCATTCTTAGCCTTGGTCAACAAGGGCTCAACATATTTTTTCAATGCTTTTGCTTTCGCTACCGTAGTTGTAATTCGCTTGTTTAATATAAGCGAAGATGCCATGTTGGATAACAACGCGTGTCTGTGCGCTGACTTACGGCCAAGATGGTTTATTTTTTTACCGTGTCTCATTAGTCTTCTTCCAATTTATATTTTGCTAAATCCATTCCGAAAGTCAGATTCTTATCGGCTACCAATTGCTCTAATTCAGCAAGTGATTTTTTACCAAAGTTTCTGAATTTCATCATGTCAGAAATGTCTAATCTTACCAAGTCACCTAAAGTCTTCACTTCAGCTGCCTTCAAGCAGTTGTAGGCACGAACAGAAAGATCTAGGTCATGCAATTGTGTTTTCAACAACTTGCGCATGTGTAGCATCTCTTCATCTACTTGCTCTACTTCGCTGTCTTTGGTTGTCTCTAGTTCGATTGACTTATCAGAGAACAAGCGGAAGTGTTGAATCAAAATGAACGCAGCTCCTTCCAAGGCCTTTTCAGGGTGGATTGAACCATCCGTTTCAATATCAATCAATAATTTCTCGTAGTCCGTCTTTTGTTCAACGCGTGTATTCTCTACGCTGTATTTTACATTTTTTACAGGTGTGAAAATCGCATCGATCGGAATAAACCCAAATACTTGCTCATTCGGCTTATTCTCTTCCGCAGGTAAATAACCCCGGCCTTTTTCAATAATCAATTCAATCTCAAACTGTGAAGCTTCATCTAAGTTGCAGATTACATGCTCAGTATTTAAGATTTCAAAACCTGACGTAAACTTCGCGATATCGCCTGCTTTGAATTGTTTTTGCTTCTTAATAGAAACAACCACTTTTGATTCGTTCGATTCGCCCACCTTGCGGAAGCGCACCTGTTTTAAATTCAAGATAATCTCAGCTACATCTTCAACCACACCTTCGATGGTAGAAAATTCATGCAACACTCCTGGAATTTTAATCCCTGTAATCGCATATCCTTCCAACGAAGACAATAAAATTCTTCTCAACGCATTGCCGATTGTTACTCCATACCCTTTTTCCAAAGGTTTGAAAGTAAAGAAGCCATGGAAATCATCTGACTTTTCCATCACTACTTTCTCCGGCATTTGAAATGCTAATATTGACATACTCGTTTTAAATTAATGTTGAAACTATTACTTAGAGTACAACTCGACAATCAACTGTTCGTTGATGTTTTCCGGTATATCTTCACGTGGAGGCAGGTTAATCAACTTGCCTTCCATTTCTTTTAAATCCCACTCTAACCAATTGTACTTTTTAGCACCCTGAATAGAAAGTGAGTTATTGATTGCTTCTAACGATTTTGATTTCTCACGTACTGCAACTACATCGCCAGGTTTCAAAAATGCCGAAGGCACATTCAAAACTTCACCGTTTACAGTGATATGCTTGTGAACAACCAACTGACGGGCAGCTCTGCGTGTAGGAGCTACACCTAAGCGGTATACAGTGTTATCCAAGCGAGACTCCAGCATCTGTAAAAGAACTTCACCCGTTACGCCTTTCTTACGAGAAGCTTTGTGGAAAGTATTTTCGAACTGACGCTCTAAGATTCCATAGATAAACTTTGCCTTTTGCTTCTCAGCGAGCTGCACAGCATATTCTGATTGCTTGCGCTTTTTGCCTTTACCATGCTGGCCAGCAGGATAATTTTTCTTGGCCAACGTTTTGCTGTCGCCAAAGATAGGTTCATTATACCTTCTGGAAATCCTTGTTTTTGGACCGGTGTACCTTGCCATGATTGATTCTTTCTTATTACTGAAATTAAACTCTTCTTTTCTTTGGAGGACGGCATCCGTTGTGAGGAATAGGAGTAAAATCTTTAATGATTGTTACCTCAATTCCGGAAGCTTGAATGCTACGGATAGCAGACTCGCGACCAGCGCCCGGACCTTTTACGAAAACCTCTACTTTACGTACGCCTAGTTCAAAAGCTTTAGTCGCACACTCTTGTGCAGCTACCTGAGCGGCATAAGGAGTATTTTTCTTAGAGCCTTTGAAGCCCATCTTTCCAGCCGATGCCCAGGAAACCACTTGGCCTGTGCTATTGGTCATAGAAATGATAATGTTATTGAAGGTAGCGCGAATGTGTGCTTGGCCAACGGCCTCCACATTTACTACGCGTTTTTTGCTCTTGTCCTTCTTCTTTTCAACTGCAGGTGCTGCCATACGAAAAGTTTATAGTTTTTTAAATTAATTAGCCTTTAACTGCCTTCTTCTTGTTCGCAACTGTCTTTCGCTTTCCTTTACGGGTGCGTGAGTTGTTTTTGGTTTTCTGACCACGCACAGGTAAACCCTTACGGTGGCGTAATCCGCGATAGCAACCGATGTCCATTAAGCGTTTAATGCTCAATTGAACTTCAGACCGCAGTGAACCCTCAATGCGGAATTGCTCGGCAATAATGGCACGAACTGCATTTGAGTCTTCATCATTCCAATCTTTTACCTTCTTATCCCAAGATACTTTCGCTTGGGTAAGTATATTTTGGGCGGATCTGCGTCCAATCCCATAAATATAGGTAAGGCTGATTTCGCCTCTTTTATTATCCGGAATATCTACACCAGCAATACGTGCCATAATTATCCTTGTCTTTGTTTATAACGTGGGTTCTTCTTGTTGATCACATACAACTTTCCTTTGCGTCTGATGATCTTGCAATCAGCGCTCCGTTTTTTTATTGATGCTCTTACTTTCATATCTACTCTATTTATATCTGAACGTAATCCTGCCTTTTGTTAAGTCATAAGGGGACATTTCTAGTCTCACTTTATCACCTGGCAAAATGCGGATGTAATGCATTCTCATCTTACCTGATATATGAGCTAATACTTCGTGACCATTTTCCAATTGAACCTTAAACATGGCATTGGAAAGGGCCTCCTGTATTGTTCCGTCTTGCTCTATCGACTTTTGCTTCGCCATTTAAAACTATAACTCTCTTCTAAGTACTCGTGTGTCGTCAAAATTTCGGTTCGATCGTTGTAGATCGCTACCATGTGTTCAAAGTGCGCCGAAGGTTTTCTGTCTTGCGTGCGAATCGTCCACCCATCACGCTCTTGAATTACCTTTTTTGTTCCCATGTTAATCATCGGCTCAATGGCAAAAACCATTCCCGCTTGAATCTTAGGGCCTTTACCTCGCTTACCATAATTCGGAACTTCAGGATCTTCGTGTAAGCTTCTTCCTACTCCGTGACCTACTAACTCCCGAACGACTCCGTAACCAAACTGTTCTACAAAACTCTGAACAGCGTATCCGATGTCTCCGATGCGGTTTCCAACCTTTGCCTGAGCGATGCCCAGGTAAAGCGATTCGAGTGTTCTGTCAAGCAATCGAAGTACATCCTCTTTTACACCCACTAAAGGATATGTATAAGCTGAGTCACTATGGAAGCCTTTGTACAAAACCCCACAATCTATTGAAACAACATCTCCTTCTTTCAATTCATAATCACTCGGAAATCCATGAACCACTACATCATTTACTGAGATGCAAAGTGATGCAGGGAACGAATGATAATTCAAAAAAGAGGGTACACCGTTGTGGTCTCTTATATACTCCTCGGCAATTTTATCCAGTTTGTTGGTTTTCACGCCGGGCCTGATGGCCTTTGCTACTTCCGCGTGTGTTCGGGCTAATACCTGAGCACTTTCTTTGATCAACTGAATATCACTGTCCGTCTTGTATTGAACCATTCAATTTCAAGCAGCAGCAAACTGAGAACGTCCTTTTACTCTTCCCGATTTCATCATGCCTTCGTAATGGCGCATCAACAAGTAGCTTTCTATTTGCTGAAGTGTATCTAATACAACTCCTACTAAAATGAGTAAGGAGGTACCACCGTAGAAGTAGGCAAAGTTTTGCGTGATGCCCACCATTACAGCAAATGCCGGAAGAATGGCCACCGATGCTAACAACAATGCACCCGGTAAAGTAATTTTTGATAAAATACTGTCAATATATTCGGCTGTTTGTTTGCCTGGCTTAATGCCCGGAACAAATCCACCATTGCGTTTTAAGTTCTCTGCGATGTCGTTCGATGGAACAGTGATAGCTGTGTAAAAGAACGTGAAGATGATAATCAGCGAAGCGAACAAAAGATTGTATTGCCATGAGATCGGATCAGAGAATGTAGTACCAACATAAGCACCTACATCACTGTCTCTCCAAATCTGCGCCACGAGCGGAGGAATGAACATCAAAGCCTGGGCGAAGATGATTGGCATTACACCGGCCGAGTTCAACTTCAAAGGAATAAAGTCGCGCTTGCCACCATACAACTTGTTGCCAACAACTTGTTTTGCGTATTGCACTGGAATTCTGCGAACAGCCTGTGTTAAAGCAATCACTCCAACAACCACGAAGAACAAAGCCAAAAACTCTAGTATTAAAGTCAAACCACCTTGTAATCCTTTGGCGTTCGCTTCTTGAATAATGGCTGCAGGAAAACGTGACACAATTCCAACCATGATCAACATGCTAATACCATTACCTATTCCCTTGTCAGTGATGCGCTCGCCCAACCACATACAGAACATTGTTCCTGCAACGATAATCATCATGGAAGAAACTGTGAAGAAAACTCCAGGGCTAATGATTGCTTCCTGATTAACGGTAGCTCGCAAATATCCATAAGATTGAGCTGCAGTAATCAAAATAGTCAGTACGCGTGTCCACTGGTTCAGTTTTTTTCTGCCGCTTTCACCCTCCTTTTGCATTTTAGCGAATGTAGGAACAGCTACTGTTAGCAACTGTACTACGATTGACGCAGAGATATAAGGCATGATTCCCAACGCGAAGATGGAAGCTCTGCTGAATGATCCGCCTAAGAAGGTATTCAAGAAGTCAAAGATACCACCTTGGTTTCCGGATAATAAGTTAGGGTCGATTCCAGGTAATACAATATAAGATCCTAATCTGAAGATGATCAGGAATCCGATCGTATTGAGAATTCTAACACGTAGATCCTCGATCGAAAAAATGTTCTTTATGGTTGTAAAGAAGCGCTTCATTATCTTACTGTTGTGGCTGTTCCTCCTGCTGTTTCAATTGCCTTTGTAGCGGTTGAAGAAAATGCATGTGCTTCCACATTTACTTTTGCCTTCAATTCGCCTCTTCCCAATATTTTTACTTTGTCATTCTTGCCAACAATACCATTGTCAACCATTAGTTGAATGCTCAACGCAGCAGCACTTGTCTTTTGAGCAAGTTCTTCCAGAGCATCTAAGTTGATGGCCTTGAAATACACTTTATCGTTGTTCTTAAATCCGAACTTAGGAACACGTCTTTGCAATGGCATCTGACCACCTTCGAAACCAAACTTCTTGTGGTATCCAGAACGTGACTGTGCACCCTTGTGACCACGTCCCGCAGTGCTACCGCCAGAACCTTGTCCACGGCCCAATCGCTTATTTGTTTTTACCGAACCTTCGGCCGGTTTAAGTGTGTGCAGCTTCATCTTATAATTCTGTTACGCTCACTAAATGACTAACTTTCTTAACCATCCCCTGAATCTGAGGAGTATATTCTACCTCTACCGAATGATTTACTTTGCCGAGACCCAACGACTGAATAGTGCGCTGTTGAGTTTCAGGCCTTTTAATCATGCTACGAGTTTGAGTAATCTTCACTTTTGCCATGACGCTTATCCGTTAAATACTTTTGACAATGAAACTCCTCTGTTACGTGCGATTGTTTGAGGATCGCGCATGGTAGTAAGAGCTTTGAATGTAGCCTTTACCACGTTGTGAGGGTTTGATGAACCTTTTGACTTTGCCAATACATTGTGAACACCGGCACTTTCCAAAACAGCGCGCATCGCACCACCTGCTATTACTCCTGTACCAGGAGATGCGGGCTTTAGTAATACGAAACCACCACCAAATTTACCAAGTGATTCGTGGGGAACTGTTCCTTTGATAATAGGAACTTTCACCAGATGTTTTTTAGCATCATCAATACCTTTGGTGATTGCATCAGTTACTTCATTGGCTTTGCCAAGTCCGTATCCAACTACACCATTGCCATCTCCAACTACTACAATAGCGGCGAAACTAAATCTTCTACCACCCTTAACCACTTTCGCTACACGCTGAATGGCAACCACCTTTTCTTTAAGGTCGATTTCGCTGGCTTTTACTGTGCTGACGTTACTTTGTGTCATGCTTTTAGAATTTTAAACCACCCTCTCTGGCTCCTTCTGCCAAAGCTTTGATATTACCATGATATAAGTATCCATTGCGATCGAAGACGATCTCCTGAATACCGCTCGCTAAAGCCTTCTCAGCCACCTTCTGTCCAACTGACTTAGAGACTGGTAAGGTAACTCCACCATCTTTCGATAAATCTTTAGATGATGCCGCTAGCAACGTATGTCCTTTCGTGTCATCAATAATCTGTGCATAAATAGCACGATTACTCTTGAATACAGTAAGTCTAGGACGTGCTGTTGTTCCTTCCACTTTTTTGCGGATACCTTTCTTAATGCGTAATCTTCTGTTCTTAATATTTGGCATACTCTACTATTATTTAGCAGCTGCTTTACCAGCCTTTCTGCGAACGAATTCTCCAACGTAACGAATACCTTTTCCTTTGTAAGGCTCAACACTGCGCAATGATTTAATCTTTGCAGCAACCTGCCCGATCAATTGCTTGTCAGTTCCTTCTAAAGTGATAATCGGATTTTGACCCTTTTCCTGAGTAGCCAATACCTTCAATTCTGAAGGAATAGCCATGATAATGCTGTGTGAATATCCCAAGCTAAGATCAAGTACATTACCTTGAGCAGAGGCTTTGAAACCTACACCAATTACTTCTAACTGTCTCTTGTAGCCTGTACTAACACCTTCAATCATATTGGCAATCAGCGAGCGGTATAAACCGTGCATAGCCTTGTGACGCTTCTGTTCAGTTGGTCTTTGCACCAACACATTACCTTCTTCGAAGGTAATTTTAAAATCAGGATCAATAATTTGCTTCAGTTCGCCTTTCGGACCTTTTACGGTCACATAGCGATCACTAAAAGTGCATGTTACACCTTTGGGAAGTTCTATCGGAAGTCTACCTATACGTGACATATTCTATTTCGATTAGTAGATGTAACATAAAACCTCTCCACCCACATTCAGTGCTTTTGCTTCCTTATCGGTGATTACACCTTTTGAAGTTGAAAGGATGGCGATACCTAATCCGTTCAATACTTTGGGAAGATTATCAGCACCTTTATATTGACGAAGACCAGGTGAGCTGACACGATCTAACTTCGTGATCGCAGACTCCTTAGTTTCCGGATTGTACTTCAAGGCAATTTTAATGCTGCCTTGTTTGTTGGCTGTCTCCTCAAACTTATAGTTAAGGATATAGCCTTTGTCGAAAAGCACCTTAGTTACCTCTTTCTTCAAGTTAGAGGCAGGAACTTCTACCACGCGATGGCGGGCCTTGATGGCGTTGCGCAACCGGGTTAAATAATCTGCGATAGGATCTGTCGTCTTCATTTCACTTTTCTTTAAAAAGCAAGCCCCATCTTTTTGAACGGGGCTGCAAAGATAAATAACAATTTTAGTTATCCAAACTGTTACCCGGTTTCGTTGTAAAAACGACCTCGGTACTCAGCAACCAATAAAATAGTACCCGAATTACCAGCTAGCCTTTGTTATGCCTGGTATTTTACCATCGCTTGCCAATTGGCGGAACTGATTTCGGCATATGCCAAACTTTGACATATAACCTCTAGGTCTTCCAGTAAGCTTGCAGCGGCTGTGCAACCGAACTTTTGATGAGCTTCTTGGAAGTTTATCCAACGAAACCCAATCGCCAGCTTCTTTTAGAGCGGCACGTTTTTTTGCATAGCGCTCCACTAAGCGCAATTTCTTCTTATCTCTTGCAATGACTGCTAATTTTGCCATGCTATTAGTTTTTAGTTACGAAAGGCATACCGAATGCTTTCAAAAGCTCGTAGCTTTCTTCATCGGTTGTTGCGGTAGTTACAAATGTGATATCCATACCATTGATCTTTGTTACCTTGTCAATGGAAATTTCAGGGAAAATGATCTGTTCTTTCACACCGAGTGTGTAGTTTCCACGACCGTCAAAACCTTTGTCATTTACACCTTTGAAGTCGCGTACACGTGGCAGAGCGACATTCATCAATCTGTCCATGAATTCGTACATACGATCTCCGCGAAGGGTAACTTTCGCTCCGATAGCTTGATTGCCACGAAGTTTGAAGTTAGAGATATCTTTCTTCGATTTGGTAGAAACTGCCTTTTGGCCAGAAATTGTCGTAAGCTCTTCCACGCCTACTTCAATCAATTTTTTGTCAGCTACCGCAGCACCAATTCCTTTGTTGATGCAAATTTTTTCAACTTTAGGTACCTGCATGACCGACTTATACTGAAACTTATCTCTCAGTCCGGGCACGATTTCCTTGAGGTACTTCTCTTTTAATCTGGGCGTTGCCATTATTTTATAAATTCACCTGTTTTCTTAGAATATCTTTGAAGTTTGCCTTTGGCATTTACCTTGCGGCCGGTGCGAACTGCTTTACCAGTTGCTCCGTCTACCAACATCAAGTTGCTGATGTGGATCGTTCCTTCTGTCTTTTTGATACCACCTTCGGGTTTGCCCGCTGTTGGCTTTTGGTGCTTTGTAATGATATTGATACCCTCTACAATTGCACGGTTTTTATCTGCAATGATCTCAAGAACAGTTCCTGTCTTTGATTTATCATCACCCGCCAACACCTTTACGGTGTCACCTTTCTTAATGTGCAGCTTCTGCTGCTTGTTTGATTTCCTTTCCATGATTATAATACTTCAGGAGCTAATGAAATGATTTTCATGAACTGCTTTTCGCGCAATTCGCGTGCAACTGGACCGAAAATACGTGTTCCACGAGGTTCGTCTTGCTGATTTAACAACACCGCTGCATTGTCTTCAAAACGAATGTATGAACCGTCTTTTCTTCTAATTTCTTTTTTGGTGCGAACAATTACCGCCTTCGATACTGTTCCTTTCTTGATTTGGCTGGTAGGGATTGCAGACTTTACAGTTACCACAATTTTATCGCCTACACTCGCTGTGCGTCTGCGGGTTCCTCCCAATACGTGCAAACACAAAACTTCTTTGGCACCACTGTTATCGGCTACGGTTAGCCTTGATTCGGTTTGTATCATGGTTACTTTGCTTTTTCTACGATCTCAACTAATCTCCAACGTTTGCTCTTGCTCAAAGGGCGAGTTTCCATGATGCGAACGATATCACCGATACCAGCTTCATTCTTCTCGTCATGAGCCATGAACTTCGTGGTTTTGTTCATGAATTTTCCATAGATCGGGTGTTTCACCTTTCTGTCGATTGCAACCGTGATTGACTTCGTCATCTTATTGCTGGTGACTTTGCCAACTCTTTCCTTTCTTAGATTACGTTCCGTCTCCATGAAAATTTATTTTTTTGATTCTTTTGCTGTCAATTCTGTTTTTAACCGAGCAACCAACTTGCGTGCTTCTCTGATCTTCATTGGATTTTCAATAGAAGATATTTGGTGCGCAAATCTGATCTTGCGAAGGTTTTCTTGCTCGCTTCCGATTTTCTCTTTCAACTCTTCTGGAGTCAATACTTTAATCTCGGTGTTTTTCATCTCTTTACTAGTTTTTGGTTCGATCTTCGTTCCCGAATGATCTTATTTTTTCTCTGCTTGTTCTACGTAGTCTCTGCGCACGGTAAATTTCGTTTTGAACGGAATTTTACCATCTGCCAGTGCTAATGCTTCCTTTGCGGTAGCCATGGTAACACCACCCGCTTCGAATAGGATTGTTCCTGGCTTAATTACTGCTACCCAATATTCGGGAGCTCCTTTACCTTTACCCATACGAACCTCAGCAGGCTTGCGAGTAATTGGTTTGTCAGGAAATATGCGAATCCAAACTTGACCTTCACGCTTCATAGCGCGGGTAACAGCTACACGAGCCGCTTCTAACTGACGAGCAGTTATCCAGCCTGGCTCTAATGCTTTCAATGCGAATGATCCGAAAGTGATTTGATGACCACGGGTGGCCATACCTTTCACTTTTCCTTTCTGCATTTTTCTAAACTTCGTACGCTTCGGTTGTAACATAACTCAGCTACCTTAAAATTTTATCTTTTACCGCCTCTTTTTCTGTCTCCGCCTCTATCGCCACCACGTTCGTTTCTATCTCCGCCTCTCTCCTGTCTTCCTCCGCGATCATTACCGCCTCTTCTTCTGTCGCCACCACCTTGTTGAGCACCGCCTTTGTTTTCACCGGCTGTGTTGCTCACCATGCCTACGTTAGGAGAAAGATCACGCTTACCGTAAACTTCGCCTTTGAAAATCCATACTTTAATACCGATTTTACCGTAAACAGTTTGCGCTTCAGAAATCGCATAATCAATATCAGCACGAAGTGTATGCAAAGGAATTCTTCCTTCTTTATACTGCTCAGTACGGGCCATATCAGCACCTGCCAAACGACCTGACAATTTTACTTTGATACCTTCTGCACCTACACGCATTGTTGAGGCAATTGCTTGCTTCATTGCTCTGCGGTACGAAATTCTGGCCTCCAATTGTTGTGCGATTGATTCACCAACTAATCGAGCATCTAACTCAGGGCGCTTTATTTCGAAGATATTGATTTGGACATCCTTCTTGGTCAAGTTTTTCAACTCTTCCTTGATTTTGTCAACCTCAGTTCCACCCTTTCCAATAACAACTCCTGGACGGGCTGTATGGATGGTGATGGTAATACGTTTGGATGTGCTGCGCTCGATAACAACTTTCGCGATACCGCCTTTTTGGATACGAGCGTCAACATACTTTCTGATCATATGGTCTTCAACCAATTTATCAGAGAAATCTTTGCCACCATACCAAGCTGAATCCCAGCCGCGTACGACACCTAATCTAAAACCTACGGGGTTAATCTTCTGTCCCATTATTTTTCAATTTCTTTTGCTACAGTTTTTTTTCCTTCCGCCTTAGCAGGCATGCGATCTACCACCAATGTTACGTGATTAGATCTTTTTCTCACCCGGTGAGCACGACCTTGTGGAGCCGGGCGCAGGCGCTTTAAAATACGGCCACCTCCCACAAAAATCTCCTTCACAAATAAGTCTGCCTCTTCCAACTTCACGTCGGCATTTTTAGCTTCCCAGCTGCTGATGGCAGATAAAAGAAGTTTTTCCATTTTAGAAGATGGATGCTTGGAGTCGAACTTTAAGATATTCAATGCAGTGTTTACGCGTACGCCTCTGATCATATCTGCGATCAGTCTCATCTTGCGAGGAGAAGTAGGAACGTTGTGCAAATAAACTGTTGAAGGGCCTGTTTTAGCAGCCTCTTTTATAGCCTTAATCTTAGCTCTTTTCGCTACTGACCCTTTTATTTTCTTTACTGTTTCCATGATCAGGAATTATTTTTTAGCTGCGTCAGCTTTGTTGTTACCACTGTGACCTTTGAAAGTACGGGTAGGTGCAAATTCACCTAACTTATGGCCGACCATGTTTTCTGTTACATACACCGGAATGAATTTATTTCCGTTGTGCACAGCAAACGTGTGTCCGATCAAATCAGGAGTGATTGTTGATCTGCGAGACCAGGTTTTGATTACCGATTTTTTTCCGGATTGCTCCATTACCTGCACCTTCTTAGCGAGGCGGGCATCCAAATACGGACCTTTCTTTATTGACCTTCCCATATTATTTCTTTCTTCTAGCTATGATTAAACCATCGGAGTATTTCTTCGGATGACGAGTCTTCTTGCCTTTTGACAACAAGCCTTTTCTTGAACGAGGGTGACCTCCAGAGGCACGTCCCTCACCACCACCCATCGGGTGATCTACCGGGTTCATGGCAACGGCACGTGTACGAGGGCGAACACCTCTCCAACGGCTTCTACCGGCCTTACCAACACTTTCATTCATGTGTTCAGCATTTGACACAGCACCAACGGTAGCCATGCACTTTACCAACACATTTCTCATTTCGCCAGAAGGCATTTTCAAGGTTGCATACACATCCTCGCGAGCTACCAACTGAACAAATGAACCAGCGCTACGTGCAATCGATGCACCCTGACCTGGTTTTACTTCTACGTTGTGGATAATTGTACCTACTGGAATTTTTGAGAGAGGTAGTGCATTTCCTACTTCAGGAGCAACATTGTCGCCTGACACGAGAGTCTGACCTACTTTCAATCCCTGAGGAGCAACGATATAGGCTTTCGCGCCATCTGCATAATATAACTTAGCGATGCGTGCAGTTCTTGATGGATCGTATTCAATTGATTTTACTACGGCTGGGATGCCGAACTTATCTCTTTTGAAGTCAATTACACGCAACTTTTGCTTGTGACCACCACCGATGTAACGCATGGTCATGCGGCCATTGCTGTTTCTTCCTCCGGTTTTCTTTAATGTAACTACCAACGACTTCTCAGGCGTTGACTCGGTTACATCGTCAAAAACAGGTGACAAGCGGTGACGCGTGCCTGCTGTTATTGGTTTAAGTTTTCGTAGTGCCATCTCGACTATCTAATTAAACGTTGCTATAAAAATCAATTACTTCACCGGTTGCCAAAGTAACAATCGCCTTTTTGTAGTTAGGGCGTCTTCCGGCAACTGTACCTCCTTTGGTGAAGCGTACTTTGCTTTTGCCTAATACATTGGTCGTGTTAACTTTTTCTACGTTAACCGAATACATTTTTTCTACTGCTCTTTTGATCTCTACCTTATTAGCAGAAGAATCCACAATGAATCCATACTTGCCTTTTTCGTTGAGGGCAGATACTTTCTCAGTAACCAGGGGGCTAATTAATATACTCATTGGTTGCTGTTATTTTAAGATGTTGTTGATTGAATTAAGAGAACTCTCCACTAAAACCAATTGGTCAGCATTCATCAAATCAAAAGTGTTGATTTGTGAAGCGGTGATGATTTTAGAGTTGGGAACATTTCTTCCGGATAAAACGATGTTCTTATTTACTTCAGGAAGAACGAATAAAGTCTTTTTGTCGCCTAATGACAATGACTTCAGCATGGCCAAATATTGCTTTGTTTTAGGAGCTGCGAAATCGAAGTCTTCTAAAATGGAAATTGAATTCTCTTTGGCTTTATAGGTAAGCGCAGACTTACGAGCTAAGTCTTTTACTTTCTTATTCAATTTGAAGGAGTAATCGCGGGGTGTAGGACCGAAGATACGACCACCACCTTTGAACTGAGGGTTTTTGATGTTACCCGCACGAGCACCACCTGTTCCCTTTTGTTTCTTGATTTTCTTTGATGAACCGGAGATCTCATTCCGTTGCTTTGACTTGTGAGTTCCTTGGCGCTGATTGGCGAGAATGCTTTTCACATCCAAGTAAATTGCATGGTCATTGGGCTCAATTCCAAAAACCTCTTGATCGAGGTTTACTTTGCGGCCGGTTGTTTCGCCACTTGATTTTACAACTGCTATGTCCATTATTTCTGCAGGATTATCGTTGAATTCTTTGCCCCTGGAACCGATCCGCTAATCAGGATCAAATTCTGCTCAGGCATTATTTTAACTACTTTCAAATTGACTGTTTTCACACGCTCACCGCCCATGCGACCTGGCAGGCGCTTTCCTTTGATTACACGTGATGCAAAAGAAGCGTTACCCATTGATCCGGGAGCTCTTAAGCGATTGTGCTGACCGTGGGTCTGTCCTCCTACTCCGGCAAAACCGTAGCGTTTTACAACACCCTGGAAGCCTTTACCCTTGGAAGTACCTACTGCATCGATAAAATCGCCTTCTACAAAAACATCGCCAACTTTTATTTCTTTGCCTAATTCTGCAATCGCATCAAAATCTGATGTGAAATCGCGGAACTCAACTAAGTTTCTCTTTGGAGTGGTGTTTGCCTTCTTAAAGTGACCTAACATGGCAGAAGAGGTATTTTTCTCTTTCTTTTCACCAAACGCCAATTGGATTGCTTTATAGCCATCCACTTCCGGTGTTCTGACTTGCGTTACCACACAAGGACCCGCCTCGATTACAGTAACCGAGATACTGGTGCCATCCGCGTCAAAAACGCTGGTCATTCCTACTTTACGTCCTAATATTCCAGGCATGATTCAAACCGTTTTACTTGTTTCTAAAGCAATTTGCGGCTTTCCTACCGCAAAAAGGACTGCAAAGATAGGAACATAAGATTAGTTACCAAGTGAGCCATTCAAAAAAAGATAAGGATTTCAAGATTTGTCTTTAAATCGAAATTAAAAAGCTCATAATGAAGTATTTACATATTCACATTTTGTTGATAAAATTTGAATAATAGACCATGTAGGCCAAAATGACGACATAAAAATTGGACATGAATAGAAACTGACAAAGATTGGCCATGCCGCCAATTCACAGTACTTTTCGAAGATTTTAATACCATGCAGTTATCTGGCTTCTGGGCACGCGGGCTTTTCTTAGTTATTTTTTTTGGCATTTTGCTGATGGCCGATGTGGCCTGGGGTAGCATTTCTATTCCGCTGGATCACGTGTTTTCTTCTCTTTTTGGGCAGGAATCTTCCACTTTCAGTGAGATCATCTGGCAATTTCGGCTTCCCAAAACCATTACGTGCATTTTGGCGGGTGCAGCGCTGGCAACGGGGGGGTTGATGATGCAAAGTTTATTTCGAAATCCGCTTGCAGGTCCCGACGTACTCGGGTTGAGTTCGGGTGCGAGTCTGGCAGTGGCATTGGTTCTTCTGATCGGGCAATCGGCAGGGTCGTTGGCCATTTTTATGGGTAATTGGAGTGTGGCTACAGCGGCCAGTGTTGGCGGCAGCCTTGTTTTGATGCTGGTGATTTTTATTTCAAGGTTCGTGAAAGACAATACTTCGTTATTAATTATTGGATTGATGATCAGTGCGGCTACCTCTTCGCTGGTTGGCATTTTGCAGTTTTTAAGTAGCGCCGAAGACTTGCAGGTATTCATGATTTGGTCATTGGGAAGCGTGGGCAGCACACATTGGGGAGAAGTTCGCGTGCTGGCTCTGACGACTTTTGTGGGTCTTACAATCTCCTTCTTCATGCAAAAACCGCTCAATGCGTGGCTGCTGGGCGAAAACTACGCGACCAACTTGGGCATTCACATTGGCAGGTCGCGTTTTTGGATTGTGGTCGCCACTGCTCTGCTCACAGGCGGGGTTACGGCATTCTGCGGGCCCATTGCCTTTGTGGGTTTGGCGGTGCCCCATCTCGTGCGACTGGTTATTCCAACTACCAACCACAAGATTCTTTTGCCTTTCGTGATGGTTGCGGGGGCCTCCCTCCTTCTTTTCTGTGATTTAGTGAGTAATTTGGCCGGAGGTGCACAGGTTTTACCATTAAACGCGATCACCTCTTTAATTGGTGCACCCCTTGTAATTAGTATGGTCATCAGCAACAAACAAGTTCGCGTATGATTCGATCGCACCAAATGGCGGTAGGCTACTCTTCTAAAGGAGAGGAATTGATTTTGCTGGAAGATTTAAATCTGCACTTGAAAGAAGGCGAACTGGTTTGTTTTATGGGGCCCAACGGAATCGGCAAATCAACACTGCTCCGAACGTTGGCCGGATTGCAAAAGCCCCTGCGAGGTGAATTGATTGGTGTAGAAAAAGGGAAACTATCGCTGGTTTTGACCGATCGGATTTCAGCTTCGAATATGCTGGTTTATGACTTGGTGGCTTATGGCCGGTATCCGTATTTGAGTTGGAACATTTCGTTTAGTGCGGAAGATCACCGGATTATTGAAGAGGCTATTTCGCTCACCCAAATTGAGCATCTGAAGAACAAACAACTGTATCAATTGAGTGATGGGCAGATGCAACTGGTGATGATTGCCAGAGCCTTGGCCCAACGAACACCGGTACTTCTGCTGGACGAACCGACGGCACACCTCGACCTAAATAATCGGGTGGAGATTATGAACTTGCTGCGAAAGCTAGCGCGGCAGGAGCGCAAAGCCATTTTGGTTTGCACGCACGAACTCGATTTGGCTTTACAAACAGCCGACTTGATCTGGCTGGCAACCTTAACTAAAAAAGTGATGGTAGGTATTCCAGAAGATTTGGTGCTGACCGGTGCCTTTGACGAAGTCTTTCAATTTAAAGGTTTTGATTTGAAGACGGGTAAGGTAGGACATGAAGCCCACCGCAATACACCGGTTCGATTGATTGGAGAAGGGTATCCATTTTTGTGGACAAAGAATGCATTAGAACGATGTGGGTATGAAGTATCGGAGAATGCCGAAACCAGTATCAAAATCCATCCTGAACCAAAAACTACCTGGCAGTTGGATGATATGAAGCTGAGTAGTCTGTCGGAGTTGTTACAGGCTCTATCTACAATGGTTGGCTATCTGAATAAACCAGGGTGATTATGTTCAAAGGTAGTTGCCTGCTGATAGAGAAAAGAGGCTTCCAGAAGAGGTGCTTCATCATAGAGATTGCCAATTAGCATTACAGCCGTTGGCCTTCCTTTGGCATCAAATCCATTGGGTAGGCTGATAGCAGGGTGGCCTGTAAGATTGGTAGTCAGCGAAATGTTCTGGTTAGTAGCCGGCGCTATCACAAAATCATAATCCTTAATGATTGCATTGAATTTCTCAATCAACGTAGAGCGGTGACGGTTTGCCTGAAGGTATTCTACTGCGGAGATAAAGCGCGACTGCCGTAATGAATTGGCCCGTGAATCTTTGTTTTGTTCTGATAAGAGACGATCGCGATGGGTGCGAACCAATTCATCAAAGAATGCGCCAGCTTCGGATCTCAAAATGATATCAAAGACATCGTAAGGAATGGAATCCGGCATTTTGATCTCATCTAAAACAGCACCCATTTCTTTGAATTTCTGCAACGTAATCGAATCATTTCTGGCGGCCCGTGACGTGTCTTTTTTGGAGAACATTTTTTTGAAATACCCAATTTTAAAGCCTTGGAGATTTGCGGGTGGATGAAAGGAAAATGGATAGTCAACAACGGAGCGGTCTTTCTCTGCCGGATTGATGCCTTTGATGACCGAAAAAATCAAAGCGCAATCTTGCGCTGAGCGGGCAATGGGGCCGGCTTTGTCCATCGACCATGAGAGGGTCATGCAGCCTTCGCGGCTTACTGCACCGAAGGAGGGTCTTAATCCGGTTACTCCACATCGCGATGAAGGCGAAAGAATAGAGCCGAGCGTTTCGGTGCCGATGGCAAACGCCACCAAACCCCCTGCGGTTGCTGAAGCCGAGCCAGCAGATGATCCGCTTGCACCTTGTTTTAAATCCCACGGATTTTTTGTCTTTCCGCCAAACCATACATCTCCACGAGCCAGGGCACCGGTGGTTAGTTTGGCCACCAGTACTGCGCCGGCTGCTTCGAGGCGTTTCACCACCGCTGCTTTCTCTTTTAAAACTTGATTACGGTACGGTTCTGCGCCCCATGTAGTGGGATAGTCAGGAACGGCAAACAAATCTTTGATCCCGTAAGGTATGCCGTGGAGAACTCCCCGATCAATTCCTTGAGCGATTTCGTCATCTGCTTGCCTGGCCTGTCGCAGCGCCAATTCTTCGGTGATGGTAACAACTGCCTGAAGGGTGTCTTTGTATTTTTTTAACCGACCTAAATAAATCTGGGTGAGCCGAGTGGAAGAAATTTTCCGGGATTTGATGAGTGTGCTGAGTTCGGCTACCGATAAAAATGCGATTGCCGCATCTGATGTTGGCAACTCAACCGCTTGAGGCAAGTTCCAATCTGAATGGACGGGGCGATTTTTTCTTTCAAACTGAGGTGGTCGCGGGTCGAAATAAAGTGCGGGGGTGGTAGAAATTGGCACGACAAATCTTCGCATGCTGTCATACCCTTTGCGGTTGGCCGATAGGTAATCGAGCATAGTGTCTATTTCCGCATTGGAAAAAGTGACACCCACCAAACGCTCAGCTGAGCGAACGTCACGTTTCTTTATTTTTTGAGGGCCAACGTGTTTTGCGCAAGCGAAAATCAAAACGGGCAACAGCAACCAAATCAGTTTTCGCATGGAGGAAACAGGATTAAATTCTTTCTACGCCTAAGCCTGGTTTGTCGGAACAATACATTACGCCATCTTTCAAAATGAATCCACCTTTTACCACATCACGGGCTAAGTCCAGACTACCATCTAAGTCAATGTATTTTGTGTTGGCGCAAGCAAAGGCAAGGTGCAAAGCCGCTGTGATGCTGATGATACTTTCATCATTGCATCCCCAAAAAAGATCGACACCGGCGAGGGAGCCGATATCGGCAATTTTTAAACCCTGACTAATGCCTCCGCACTTCATCAGTTTGATATTGAATATTCCGGTTGCTCTAGGTTGCTTCACCAATTCAAATGCGGTGTGCGGTGTGAGCAATGATTCATCGGCAGCCAAAATCTGCCGAATCTCGTCAGGCAATGTGCGCATTTGATCGATGGCCTTGGCGGGCAATGGTTGTTCGATTAGTTCTACCTGAAGGTGTTTCGTTTTGTTATAAAACTCAATCGTCTTCGCCACATCGTATCCCTGATTGGCGTCGATGCGGATAACGAACTTATTTCCAAATTTCTCGCGCAACTTTACAATTCGTTCGATGTCTTCGGCCACGTCTTTGCCCAGTTTCACTTTTAATACAGTGAATCCACGTTCGCCATATTCTTGCGCCTCTTTCAATGTTTCTTCCACATTTTTAATTCCGATGGTATTGGAAGTTGGCAATGAATGAATTTTTTGTCCCAGAAACTTGACGAGCGGAACGTCTATCTGTTTAGTAAATGCATCATACAAGGCAATATCCAACGCAGCGCGAGCGGCAGGATTGGCCGGAAATTTTTGCGTTATTTCAAAGGTGAGTTGGTTCAACTCACGAATATCTCTGCCCACCAAAAAGTGAAGGTTCTTTTCTTGCAATGCTGTCTGGCATTGTTCGAAGCTCTCACCTGTTACATATTCACTCGGATTGCCTGCACCAATACCTGTAACACCATTCTCCAATTCTATTTCAACAAAGGCATTGAGTACTTCATCAATCGTTTTGAATGCGATGGTGTAGGGCTTGGTGTTACCTAAATCGGCAGACCATGTTTTGATGGATTTTATTTTCATGTGTTAATATTTTATTTTTTTTGTGGTCACATGGAATGGCAGAGATTATCATACCGTTGGGTGTAGGGCTCTCTTAATCGCCATTTCATGTGGAATGATTTATTTTTTCAGGTTTACGAGGAATGCCCAAGATTATCAATGCTGGTGGGTGTAGAAAGCAGTCATTTCATTTGAGTCGTTTACGGATATACTTTGGGCTTCTCTTTAGATGGATAACTCCTAATACTTTTATGGTTGTTTCGTCAAGAAAATAATAAACTCTATATGGAAAACGATTAAGCAGAACTGATCGGATTTTACCAAAGTTGATTCGATACGTAGTCGGGTTTTGTGAAATCGTATCAATTGATAATTTAAAGTTTACCAAGAATCGATCCTCAAGTCCTTCCATTTCATTTCTATACCAAAGAACAATTTCCCGAATGTCTTCTCTAGCCTGTGAAGTAAATTCAACTACATAGTCATGGTTCTTTCGCATACATAACAACTTCTTCCCACGAATAGGTCGATTGATTGCCCTTCTTGAACTCTTCGTATCTTCTTAAAATTTCTTTTTGTTCCTCAGTAGAAATCTTCAATTCAGAAGGTGTTGCATCTTCCGCAATACTATCCCAAATGGCTTCCACCATTTCGATTCTTTCATCAACACTTAGCTTTCGTATTTCCTTGATGTCAATCATAAAACAAATCTACTAAATTGAAATGAGTAACCTCAGCGATATCTTGAACAGCAAACTCTGAAAGCTCAAGTGAATAAGTCACCTCTACAAAGAAAGTTTCTTTTTAGCCTCATCCCAGCTATACGTTTTGGCTTCGCCCGTTTCAATCAAGGTCATCCTGCGAATGACCTCTTCCTCTTGTTCTATTGTAAACTTGCCTGCATTGAGTGTATCCTCCGCAATACTATCCCAAATGGCTTCCACCATTTCGATTCTTTCATCAACACTTAGCTTTCGTATTTCCTTAATGTCAATCATAAAACAAATCTACTAAATTGAAATGAGTAGCCCTTACACCTGGGCAATGGACTTTTCAATCATGTCTTTAAAGATAGGCACTAACCGGCTTACACTATCTTCCAACGGCAGAATAACCGGAATCCCCAACTCCTTTTCTTTTTGGGCGGCATAGCTGCGTGCATCTGCTTCGGTCATCTTATGCGTATTGATGGTAACAGCTACGGTGGGCGATCCATAAATTCGGATTAACTCAATTTCATCTTTTACGTCGGCAATGTTGGCCGGATAATCTTCAAGTCCTTTGTATTTTTTTCGGGCCGGATTGTGCTGCAATACAGTAGCGGTAGCATCTGCCGACACGATCCACTCCGCACCTGCCGGGCCACTTGGGTTGCGCAGGGAAGATTGTCCTTCAATAAAAATGATATCGGGTTTTGCTTCTTCCCAGCATTGCACGATTGCATGTTCCATTTCGCCCGATATGAAATCGTTCAATGTGCTATCAAATACAAAACCATATTTAGCTCCTTGCATCCATCCTGTTTGCCCCGTGTAGATCATCTCGGCGCGGTAGCCTGCTTCGCGCATGGCTTCTACCAAAAAACGCGCAGTAGTTCTTTTCCCTAATGCGCAGTCGGTACCGAGCACGGCAATTTTGGGACAATGCACGGACTTAATTTTCCCTGACCAAAAATGAAGGTCTTTAAATTTTTTGGGTTTCCGTACATCAATTATTTCCAGGCCTCGTGCCTTCGCAAAGTCGGCCAATTCGGTAATGTCAGAGATATATTCGTGCAATCCATTCACGAGGCTATAGCCATGAACAAGTGCATCTTTTAAAATCAAGCGAAGTGAATCGGGAATAACGCCTCCCTTTGTAGCCACACCGACAATTCCGTAGACGGCTTTCTCTTTGCTGTTTTTCGCAAAATCATCAATAGTTGCATAGATGGGGATATTCCTCTTTTTGCCATCGAGCACCTCTCCGGCATCTTTTCCAGCTTGCTTATCATCGATGACACCTACAATATTGAATCGTTCGGTGCCTCTGATTAATCCATGTGCAGTTTTTCCGTTTGATGAATCTAAATGTCCTGCGGTAATTATAATTGCGTTTGATTTTTGCATAGCTAAAAGTTGAATTCGAAAATTCGTTGAAACTGCCCTTATGTGCAAGTCTTTTTTAAGAGGCAACTCTAAAAACCCTTCTTTTTATCACCTCAACCCGTGACTTCTCCACAGAGAGAAGGGTGTATTGCGTTTTTAGAGGTGCCTTAAAAGAACGTTGAAATTTAAAATCTATTTAGTGCCGCTCAATCTGAAACTCTTCGAGGTTCGGTTTGTATTGGCGTTTGCGCTTTCGTTCATACTGATAAACCACTTCTCCCAAATTTTTCATAAATGGATAGCCAATGCTTTTATATTCATACTTACCATCGTTATAGATTCCATCGGTGTTGGTATTGATTACTGCTGAAAGCATAAACTCCACGCCGTGCTCAAAATCGACAATGTAAGCGTTATCAATCAGGTAGCCATATGCGTCACCCACTTTGTTGAAGATTCGAATGTTGGCCGGAATGGGTGATGGATCATCGCCAAATAGGAGAAACTTGCAATACGCATCGTAGAGTGTGGTGTCTTTATAGTAGGGAGGCTCCTGCGTTTCGCGCGGCAACTGCGACATGTACTGCATAACAAAGTTTCTGTCTTCGGCAGTCAGATTAAATCTGCGCTTAGCCTGGATTGCATCAGGAAATAAAATGGCTTTCAAAATTTCCTGTTGCTCATTTAATGGATATGAATTTTTGTACGTAAAATCAAACGGCTGAAGTATGAGCGAATCTTTTCGAATGAAACCCTTGCCCTTAAAAACTTTCCGTGGTGGCCGAATGGAATCCGGATTGACTAACATCGCCTGCCTATACAAAACAGTGTCGCCACGCAAGAAACGTACGGCCTCGGTATGTCTGTTTTGGTCGGGCGTCAAGGGGCGTTCCAGCCGATGTAAAAACCGAACATTGTAACCCTTCGAACGCATCTTTTCATGGGTTGCCTTTTGTCCAACAAATTCATAGAGCCGGTTGAACGCATCATTATCGCTCACTACCATGATCTTTTTCGCATAATGCGCTACCGAGGGAAGGCTATCTAGTGCGGTCGTATCCATTTTAGCTGACCGCTGACCTTCATACAAACTATCGTGGTAGATAGGGGTGTATTTATCGATGGCATAGCCTGCGGCCCGCAATTCGTTTACCTTTTCCAATGCCAGTAAAACTTGTGGTAACTTTACCGTGCTGGCCGGATAAAAGTAGCGAGCAGAATCAACGTGATAGTAGAAAGACTTGAAATGCGGCTTATTCAGCGAGTCGCGAATGATTTGGGTGTAAATTATTTGCACTTCCAGGCTATCGTTGGAAAGAATGGCCTGAAATTTGGAGTTATGGCGTTCAAGTAAATGAGTAAGAAAAAATTCATCTTCCGGAATGGGGCGCTCGCAGGCGGCAAAAATGAAGATGAATATTGCAGTGAGAATTCGAATCATAAAAATCGCGTTGGCTCAAATTAGCTTAATTTTGCTATGTCCGAAATCAAAATGTTACAGATTCGCTTATTCACAACCAGTTCACAACCAAAACGAACACTAATTAAATACGCCATATTATGAAATCACTGGTTTTGTTATTCTTTCTCAGTTTAAGCGGTTTCGCGCAAGCACAAGGTCTCATTGGCACGTGGCAATTGACTGACGATCAAACTTGTTTACAATCGCAGTTTGAAAAAAGCGATACCGAAAAGGAATTGGAAAAATCGATGGGCTCCACACAAACCGGTGTAGCCAAGTTGATTCGTTTTGATAAAAAAGGAACTGGTGAGGAAGGCATTTTTACGGTTGGAAAGAAGAAGGGCACCGGTATGAATTCCTTTCAATACGATGTAAAAGGCAATGAATTGTTTTTCAAAGACAAAAAATCCGGCCTCATTACACAGCGTTTTATCATTGATGAAGTGACGGAGTCAACACTAAAAATCCATAACGCGCTGAAAGATTGCGAAGTCAAAATTTTTTCGAGAGTAAAATAGTATTTTTGATTATGGAAACCATGATTCAACAAAAGCAAGAAATTGTACGGATGATTGAATCTGTGAATGACCCTGAAATTTTGCTGGCCATTAAAAACCTGCTAAACGAAAGTAACATCACGGATTATGATAAAAACCGATTAATTGAAGGAGCTTTAAAATCAGAAGAAGATTACAAGGCGGGCAGAATTTTTACCCGCGAACAGGTCATTGAAAGAACAAATAGGATTCTTCATAAATGAAGTTGGTTTATTCAGAATATGCACTTCGTCAACTCGAAACGATCATTGAATTTTTAATTAACCAAGTTCAAGTTCCACCTGAAAAGGTGATTGAAATACAAAATGCCATTCTGGACAAAGCTGATGCAATCATTCACAATGTGCACATGGGACAAAAAGAAGAAATACTAGAACATCTTGGTCAATCGCATCGAAGAGTGATTGTCAATAATTATAAAATCATTTATGTCATTAAAAACGATTATATCCTAATCACCGACATTTTTGACACACGTCAAGATCCGCAGAAGATGAAAGGATAAATAGTATGGAAGAAACAGCAACCAAGAGAGACATTCGTAAACTGAAGTTAGAGGAACTGAAAGCATTTTTCGTGGAGCACGGCGAAAAACCCTTTCGGGCGCAGCAAGCCTACGACTGGCTGTGGATTAAATCGGCCAAGAGTTTTGATCAGATGACCAACCTCTCGCTGGAAACACGGGAGATGATGAAGGACCACTTTGTGATCAATCATATCAAAGTAGATAAGATGCAACGCAGCACAGATGGCACCATCAAAAATGCCGTTACGCTACACGACGGTCTGGTGGTAGAGTCTGTACTGATCCCCACGGAAAAAAGAATTACCGCTTGCGTGTCATCGCAAGTTGGTTGCAGTCTGGCCTGTAAGTTTTGTGCCACGGCTAAACTGAAACGTCAGCGTAATCTAAGTCCCGATGAAATCTATGACCAAGTGGTAGCCATCAAAGAGCAGGCAGAATTGTTTTATGGAAGACCACTGACCAATATTGTGTTTATGGGCATGGGCGAACCGCTGTTGAACTACGCCAATGTGACCGAAGCCATCTCAAAAATCACCAACCAAAAAGGCCTGGGCATGGCCACCAAGCGCATCACCGTTTCCACAGTGGGTGTGGCCAAAATGATTATGAAAATGGCCGACGATGGTGTCAAGTTTAATTTGGCCGTTTCACTGCACTCGGCCATCAACAAAACTCGCTCCTCCATCATGCCTATCAATGACTCCAATTCGCTGGAAGAGTTAGGGCAGGCACTTTCGTATTGGTATCAAAAAACCAAGAATAAAGTTACGTATGAGTACGTAGTATGGAAAGGGATCAACGATTCGCTGGAACATGCCGAAGCGTTGCTCAAGTTTTGCAAAATTATTCCATCGAAAGTAAACCTGATTGAATACAACCCCATTGATGACGGCGAATTTCAACAAGCATCGGACGAGGCCCTGAACATGTACATGGATTTGTTGGAGCGAAACGGCATTACCACGCGCATTCGCAAAAGCCGCGGAAAAGATATTGATGCCGCCTGTGGACAGTTGGCGAACAAGGGATAATTTATTTTTATTAAAACCATTTGTCAACCGAATTCATCCTATTGCTATATTTCGGAGATTGCAGTTTGTATGCCTAAACAGTTACGTTTCACTACTTTTTTAATCTTCCTTCTTTCAGTAGGATGTGCAAATTGGGCGCAAGGCCAAAAGTTAATTCAAGGAATGGTGGTTGATTCACTCACGCTCAATAACCTGCCGGCAGTGAATGTGAAGATCAAAAATACAAACCGCGGCACATCTACGAATCCAAACGGAATATTCACCATTCTGGCGACTGATAAAGATACACTCGTATTTTCGTACATCGGTTATTCGAAAGCAATGGTGCCTGTAAATTATGAAGATGAAATAATGTTTGTAAGGCTCACAGAGGAAAGTATGATGCTCAAAGAAGTGGTCATTAGAGATCAGGGCTTCCACATTGTGCAGAAATATCCTAAGTCTCCCACCCTCACCACTACCAAACCGCTCAAAGCCAGAAGCACCGTAGGCGTGGGTGTCAACTTCGCCTATTTTTCAAAAATCGAAAAAGAGAAACGAAAGCTGGTGAAAGTGATGGCGGTGAATGATAAGGTAAAGATGTATTTGACCATTGTCACCGATCCGGATTTTCGGAGCGATGTGATGGAGCGCTATAACATTACCGAAGAGCGTTTCTACGATATTCTGGCCCTTTACAATGAAAAGAATCAGGAAATCATGTATTCTTCCAATCGTGGATTGATCATGAATTCGCTGCTCTCATTTTTTCAAAATACGTCGGCCAAGAAAAAATAAAAGGATGACCGATTAAACCTTTCTCCTCCCCGGCCATCCAAGTGACAAAAAAATCAACCCCTATGAAAACAAATTGGATAACCTTTTCCTGGAAGACGCTAGCTGTTTCCACACTCCTCATCGCTACTAGTATGATCAGTTGCAAAGACAACTCTGAAGATTTTGCCGATGAAGAAGCAACCGTTCAAAATGCAGCCGTTGGCGACAATGAATCAGATGATGTTTCTCAGGTTTCATACGCGGCCGAATTTGATGCCAAGGGTGCCCGCACCGAGAAAGCATTGCCTTCCTGCGCTGTTGTCACCAATGACAAAACCAACAAAATTCTGACCATCGACTTTGGTACCGGATGCACCGGAACCTACGGACGGACCCGCAGTGGTAAAATTTTAATTCAATACAGTGGTATCTTGGGCGACAGCACCGCCAACCGCACCATCACTTTTGAAAATTACAAAGTGAATGGCAAGAGCATCGAAGGTACTATTGAAGTGAAAGACATTCTTAAAAATACCGCCGGCAATTTACAAGCCACTCGCAAGCTCACCGATCTGAAAGTAACATTCCCCAGTGGCAAATCAGTTACCGTAAACGGCTCACGCACACGCGAATGGATTGCCGGAGCAGGCGATGGCAACCCTGACAATAATAAATACAAAATCACCGGAACGTTAGAAGGTGTGACATCAACGGGTCGCTCATTTACACAAGAGATCACTACCCCTATTGTAGTAGACTTTGCCTGCGCGAAAGACGGTAAGTTTGCACGCGTATCGGGAGTGGTTGAATTCACCAAAGTAGGTGGCTATGGCACCCGCAAGCGCACTGTAGATTATGGTGACGGAACATGCGATAACACAATCACAGTCACTACATTCCGCAGAACCTACACGATTACGGTAGATTAACCCAACTAATTTTAACACGATCAAAAAACCCTTGAGGAAACTCGAGGGTTTTCTTTTTTGTAACTTTATCAAAAATTTAGAAATGGAAGAACATTTTAAAAGCTCGGAAAAAGTAAGAGACTTTGTGATTGGCATGAGCGATGGTCTTACTGTTCCATTTGCACTGGCTGCCGGCTTGAGCGGTGCTGTTAATTCAACCGACATCGTGATTACAGCCGGTTTGGCAGAAATTGCTGCCGGTTCTATTGCCATGGGCCTGGGCGGATACCTGGCCGGGAGAACAGAAATTGAACATTACGAATCGGAGGAAAGACGTGAATACGATGAGATTATTCACAAGCATGAAATTGAAATAGCAGAGACAAAAGAGATATTCGCTCAATACGGCATCAGTGAAGAACTGCAAGAGAAAATTGCCCGCGAAATGGCCAAGAAACCCAAAGAATGGGTGGACTTCATGATGCGTTTTGAACTTGGACTTGAGCGACCTGATAAAAATAGAGCGCACACCAGCGCGTTCATTATTGCTGCCAGCTACATCATGGGCGGCTTAATTCCATTGAGTGCGTACTTCTTCACAGCCACTGCCCAGGAAGGACTGGTTTACTCAAGCATCATCACATTAATCTGTCTGGTTATTTTTGGTTTGGTGAAAAGTAAATTAACAGGACAGCCATTGCTCAAAGGGGCTCTGCGTGTTACTTTGATTGGCGCTGCTGCTGCTGCCGCTGCCTTTGCCATCGCCAAAATGATTGCCTAACCAAAAAATTTGAATTTTTAAAAACATTCAGTTGATCGCTGAAATAGAAATAGTATGAACGAAGAATACATCAACGGCTTGCGCAGTGCCTTGCAGGTTTCCCCCGAAAATAATCCGCTACGTTTGTTGCTCGCCGATGCATTGATCCAGCACTCGAAACTGGAAGAAGCAGAAGCGGAACTAAAAATTATCTTAACCAAAGATCAGCAGCTCGAACAAGCCAAGTTGAGTTTGGCGAAAGTCTATTTTCTTCAAACCAAATATTCGATGACGATTGTCATACTGGAAGAAATTGCCGAGGCTAAGTCGCTCAGCAGCGAATACCTCATCATGCTCAGTAAGGCGCTGCTCCGAAACAATGAAGCAGGTAAAGCGATTGAATACTACAAAAAAAGTTTACAAATCAATCCATCTGCAACCGATGAAGAACTGGATCAAAATCTGCGCAACACCAGCACCGGTAATTCAGACGTAAATCAATTGATTGAGGACTTAGAAGAAGGAATGAAATTAATCGAGAAGCCCACGATTAATTTCAATCATGTCGGTGGCATGCAAAAAGTGAAGGAGGAAATTGATATTAAAATCGTGCAACCACTCCTCAACCAGGAGCTCTTCAAAAAGTATGGAAAGAAAATTGGTGGCGGCATTTTAATGTATGGCCCACCTGGCTGTGGCAAAACACATTTGGCGCGTGCCACCGCAGGGCAAATCAAAGCCAACTTTATTTCGGTAGGCATACACGATGTGTTGAATATGTGGATGGGCAACAGCGAAAAACAATTGCATGAGTTGTTTGAAATGGCTCGCCGACAAGCACCCTGTGTCATGTTCTTTGACGAGATCGATGCACTGGGAGCCAGCCGCTCAGACATGCGGCAGTCTTCCTCCAAAATGTTGATCAACCAATTTTTAAATGAATTAGACGGCGTGCAATATTCCAACGACGGCGTGTTGATTTTGGCAGCCACCAATGCACCCTGGCATTTGGACAATGCCTTTCGAAGACCGGGTCGGTTTGACCGGATTATTTTCGTGCATCCACCCGATGCGGAAGGAAGGGAAAGCATTCTTAAAATAGTGATGGACGAAAAGCCTGCCGGCGATATCGATTACAAAACACTCGCTAAAAAAACCGAAGAATTTTCCGGAGCCGATTTGATGGCCGTGGTTGATCGTGCAGTAGAGGCGAAACTGCGCGAAGCATTGAAAACAGGATTGCCCAAACCCATTGAAACAAAAGATTTATTGAACAGCGCTTTGGATGTTAAGCCCTCCACCAAAGAATGGTTCACCACCGCACGTAACTACGCACTCTACTCCAACGAGTCGGGTTTGTATGACGACATTTTATCGTACCTGAAGATCAAGAAATAAGCACATCATGATAGACACATTATTGGAGCGCGCTTCGCAGTTGGTAGCACACGGACGATATGAGGAAGCGCAAAAGCCGTTGCAGGAAGCCCTGGCGATCAACCCACAAATGGCCGAAGCGCTTGCGTTGCTGGCGCTCTGCAAATCTGAGTTGAATCAGCACCCGGAAGCACTGACGTTAATTCAGCAAGCCATCAGTCAACAGCCGGACAACGATTACTACCTTTATTTGCACGCACTTTTTTCGCTGCGAAAAGAAGATATAAAATCTGCCCTGAGTTTTATTAACAATGCGATTGCGTACAATCCCTACCATGCCGATTATTTCGGACTGTTGGCATCCATCCAGCTACATCAAAAAGACTGGAAACTTGCGCTCGAAAGTGCAGACAAAGGATTAGCGATTGATCCGGATAACCTCACGTGTTTAAATGTACGCTCCACCGCGCTTTTCAAACTGGATAAAAAAGAGGAGGCCTTCGGCACCATTCAGGAAGCATTGAATCAAGATCCTGAAAATGACTTTACCCATGCGAACATGGGCTGGGGATTATTAGAGCGTGGCAACCACAAACAAGCGCTCGAACATTTTCGCGAAGCGCTAAAACTGAATCCGGATAATGACCTTGCCAAAGCGGGGCTGGTAGAAGGACTCAAAGCGCGGTATCTCTTCTATCGCATTTTTTTAAAATATGTTTTCTGGATCGGAAATTTAAAAGGTCAGTTGCAGTGGGCGGTGATCATCGGCTTTTATGTAGGCTCCCGACTTTTGCGAGGCGTTGCAGAATCGAATCCTTCCCTCGAACCATTCATCACGCCCATTCTGATTTTGTACACTTTGTTTGCGGTGTCTACGTGGATCATCACGCCCTTATCGAATCTATTTCTACGATTGAATGTATATGGACGCTATGCGTTGACAGAAGAAGAAATCAAATCTTCCAATCTGGTTGGCGTATCCTTAGCCCTGGGATTAGTGGGTGCTGTTCTTTTCTTAGTGACAGCAAATTTTCTCTATGCGATGGTGGCCTTTTTCGGAATCACCATGATGATTCCATTGTCCTCGATTTTTGCGCCTAAGTCGAAGCGCTCGAAAAACATATTGATTGCCTACACCTGTTTTTTGTTGTTTTTTGGCATAAGCTCAATTATTGTTCATGCCATGACCGGAGATGCCGGTTCATTACCTATGATTTATATCTTTGGAATTATCGGCTACGGGTGGATAGCCAACGCGCTGTTGATTCGTTGATCTAAAGGACCTCTAAAAACTTTCCTTAATAACCTCAACCCTTACCCTTCTTCACAAGAGAAGGGTAAATGGAGTTTTTAGAGATATGGTTATTTTTTACTGGCGTTGAAAAGTTTTTCCTTTTCTTCCTTGGAAAGACTTTCGTAACCACGGTCCGAAATTTTATCGAGAATCGCATCGATCTCATCTTGCGATGCCTTAGATGCAACTGATGTGGATTTTTTTCCTTTTGGTTCTTCTTTGCGATAAGTAACTTTTACCTTCGGGCGAGGTTGGAATAATGATTTTGTCGCATCAATAACTGAAGTTACCCAACCGCCCCAATTAATACCAGCTTGTAACTGACGGATGTAAATAAATCCCATCAATGCTCCGCCTAAGTGCGCCAAGTTCCCTCCGGCATTCCCTCCAATCGTTCCAAGAAAAGATAAAAAAACAATAATTGCTGCAATGTATTTGATTCGTACGGCTCCGAAAAAAAACAAAAAGAAAGTATAATCAGGAAGTAATGTTGCAGCTGCCACAACAATGGCATTAACACTGGCCGATGCTCCAACCATTACAATCGGGAGCGTTGCAGAGTTGGACTGCGCAACAAAATAGGGAATGAAATTAAAAGATAACAGATAGAAGACAGCTCCGGCAATACCACCCAAAACATAAACTGCAACTAGCTTATCGCTACCCAAATATTCCACAAACAGTTTACCAAACCAATAAAGCGTAATCATATTGAAGAGGATGTGGAAAATACCTCTCAAATCATGCGTAAAAAAATAGGTAATTAGGGTCCATGGTCTGGTTACGAATTCAGAAAATCGCGCCGGTATTTGAAATTGTGAATGTATTACTTCAAAAACAGACGGAAATCCTCCGATCTCTGAAATAACCATAATCACACCAAGTACAACGAACACCACCACGTTGATGATGATCAACTGCACATGTGCGTTGTTGTGTCTTTGAAATGCGTTTTTAAATTCGTCAAACACGGTTCTATCGATTTACTAATTCTTCAACAATCAACTGATATTAAAGTTACATCGTTTTTATCTTCCCTGCATTCTCCAATAATTTATAAGTACGAAAGCTACAAATGCCCCGCCAAAATGAGCCAAATGCGCCACTGTACCTGACCGATCCATAGCATACGTAATAAACCCCATTAAAAAAACCATATACTTTGCTTTTATTGGAATTGGTGGAAATAACAACATCAATTCCATATCGGGGAATAGCATCCCGAAGGCCATCAACACTCCATACAATGCACCCGATGCGCCTAGCATATAACCTCCATTTCCTGGTAAGAAATAATTTACGCCAGCATAAATAATTGCTGCACCAATACCAGTCGCGATATAAAAGATGAGGAATTTTTTATCACCCCAATAAGTTTCCAGGATAGGAGCAAATGAAGCAAATGCCAACATATTGAAGAAAATATGGCCAAAACCTCCGTGAGCAAACATGTACGTAAACACCTGATAGGGTCGGAAGAAACCAGAATTAATACTCCACAATGACATGTATTCAGTTACATGCCAGTTGGCGAATAAATTCTGAACAAGGAACACCCCTACGTTTATAATTATGAGTGTCCTAACCAGCGGGGTAATATTGAACATGATAGTTACTTAACGGTTAAAATAGCTTTCTAGCTTAGACGAGTCAAAAGTAAAAAATGTTGGCCGTCCGTCTGGCGAATAGTTGGGGTTATTACATGAAAATAGTCCTGCTACCAGTCCCTCCACCTCTTCCGGCTTCAGCCGATCGCCGGTTTTCACACTCGTGCGCTTCGCCATAGCTCTTGCCAGATTCTCGCCAATGGGCAACTGCAACTCCGATTGATTCTTTTTAAACTGTTCAATTAACCCCTCCAGCAATTCCTTTTCATTGCCCGCAATTTGTGCCGGTGCCCCGGTGATCAACAACGCATTTTTGCCCATCACTTCCAACCGAAAACCAAGTGCCACCACTTCTTTCTCCATCTCCATCAGCAATGCAAAATCGGGAGGCGAAAAATAAACCGTCTGCGGAAATAAACTTTGCTGGCTATTGCCGGCCGCTCCCTTCACCTGACTCAAATATTTTTCATACAGCACCCGCTCATGTGCAGCCTGCTGGTCGATAATCATCAAACCCGTGCGCGTAGCCCGCACAATGTATTTCTGCAAAAGCTGAAACACACCTTTCTCTTGTTCGGCTTCATCGACCTCTTTGTTCATCGAACTTTGAAAGCGAAGCTCCATCGGCGGAGTCACTTCTTCCTTTTGAAACAGTCGCGAGTGACTGCCTTCTTCAAATGCCTTCTCCCAGTTCTGCAAATTCGATCGTGAGAGCGATGAGCCAAACTGCTCTTCGTAGTACGCGTCTTTTGTAAAACCTTGCGTAGAAAGTTTCGAATTCAAATTCACATCGGCCTTAAAATCCAACGCCGGTGCCAAATGATGCACACCCAACGCTTGCTTCACAGCCGACCACACCACGCCATACACCGCCCGCTCATCATCAAACTTAATTTCTGTTTTAGTCGGGTGTACATTCACATCAATGTGCTTGGGGTCAATCTCAATAAACAACACATAAAAAGGAAAGTTACCTTCCGGCAAAAGTCCTTCATACGCACTCGTAATCGCATGGCCCAAATAATTATTTCGGATGTAGCGCTGATTCACAAAAATAAATTGTTCACCCCGTGTCTTCCGTGACGACTCCGGCCTGCCTGCATAGCCTGTAATTTTTACCAGCGAAGTTTCTTCTTGCACTGCCGCCAGTTGATGTTGATAGCCCTTGCCAAACAACGCCACAATGCGTTGACTCAATTTGCCGGGTATCAGATCATACACCAACTCGTCGCCCTGCGTCAACGAAAAGGCAACGCCCGGATGTGCCAACGCCAGCCGCTGAAACTCGTCCATAATGTGGCGCATCTCTATCGGGTTCGACTTTAAAAAATTTCTGCGCGCCGGAATGTTGTAAAATAAATTTTTGATGCTAATGCTCGTGCCTTTTTCACAGGCCACCGGTTCCTGCTTTTTCACTTCCGATCCTTCTACAACTATCAAAGTGCCCAACTCATGTTGGGGTTGCCGTGTTTTTATTTCCACCTGCGCCACAGCCGCAATTGAAGCCAAAGCCTCTCCTCGAAAGCCCATCGTGCACAGCTTAAATAAATCTTCAGCCGTACGAATTTTAGAAGTAGCATGGCGCTCCAGACTCATGCGGGCATCGGTTTCGCTCATGCCCACGCCATTATCAATCACTTGAATTAATACTTTGCCCGCCTCTTTTACGATTAATTTAATCTCGGTAGCCCCTGCATCGATAGAGTTTTCCATCAACTCCTTCACTGCCGAAGCCGGTCGTTGCACCACTTCACCAGCCGCAATCTGGTTGGCAATCGAATCGGGAAGTAAATGAATGATGTCGGGCATGGTGGCAAGTTAGCGGTTATCTGTCAAACGCGTTAGCTTCAATCCAACTTATCGCCATCAAACTGATATTACTTTTTTATGTCCTTAAACTTCATGTACAAGTAAAACGGAACAATCAGAAAGCCGGCATACAAGGCATCTTTGCCCCACGTAAACATGGCCATCAGCAACAACGTCATAAACAACAACACACCAAAGCGCATCAGCACCGCGCTCTTCTCAGCCGTAGGCTTCGAGCGCTTACGAGCCGCCTGAAACGATCCTGCAATACGCTTGCGGTAGTCACCCGCCTCGGCAGTGCCTCCACGCTGCAACTCCAACTCCCGGCGAATGCGCTCTTCACGTTCTTTCATTTCCTCCTTCTTAGGATCATAATACCGAGGCCGATAACTAAAGCGCTGATGTTGGGGTGCCTTCGTAAACAATGATATAATCTTCATAGTCTTTTAATTTAAGGAAAATGACCGCTAGCTTCGTGGTTGTAAAGTTACAAAAACCAAGTGCCCGATGTTTAAAAAAGTGTTACCCTTTCATTTTAAACCTTTGGCGGGCTGCCGTGCGAGGCGCCACGACACCGGGCTATCCGCTTCAAGCCACGCGAGGCGCGTGGGCTTTCCGCTCCTATCCCTGCCCGTAGCACTCCGCACAAAAGGCATCGTCAACTTTACAATTTGCCTTTTCATTCTATTGCTTTCAAGTTTTTCAACAAACGCACAAACTAAAAAACAACAATGGGTCGACAGTGTTTTTAAAACCCTCACTCCCACCGAAAAAATAAGCCAACTGTTCATCATTCCAGTTTCAACCCATGCCACCCCCGCCGAGCTGAGCACACTGGCTTCACAACTAAAAAAACACAAGGCGGGCGGCCTTCTCATAACGCATAGTGCGCCCGTTAGTCACGTTCGGCTCATCAATAAACTACAGTCTGCTTCCTCCGTGCCATTGCTGGTGGCCGCACGTGCCGAAACCAGCTTGCACCCAATCATGGATAGCACGATTGCGCTGGCCGCACCCCTGCAATTGGCAGCCATTGCCAACGACACGCTGCTGATGCAAGCCGGCAACGAACTAGGCCGACAAATGAAAACGTTGGGCATTCACCTCAACCTTTCGCTCAATGCCGATGTACACGTATCCGATGATCTGTACCCCAATACGCTTCGCTATTGGGGCGAGGATAAAAAAAGAGTGACGACTAAAACACAATGGTTCATGAAGGGCTTGCACCAACAAGGTGTGCTGGTAGCAGCCACACATCTGGCCAATCCAAAAAAAGACCGACACATCGCCATCAAAGACAGTACCGAATTGCTCGACCTCAATCAACTCGACACCACAGGTTTCTATCCCTATCAAAAATTGATGGAATCGGGTGTGGATGCGATCGTCACCTCGCATTTGGATTACTCCGTGCCGGGCAAACGCAAACCTATTCCGGCACCCATCTCCGATATTTTTATCAGCGACATCATCAAAAACAAAATCGGGTTCAAAGGCATTACCGTTGCCGAAGTTCCCTACCTGCGCAAAGTATCGCGAAAAAAGAGAGCAGGCGAAGCGGAGTTACTCGCCTTCGAAATTGGAAACGATCTGATCATCGAGCCAAAAAACATTCCAAAGAGCATCAAAAAAATTTCGAAACTGGTGCGCAAAGACAAAAAATGGCAACAACAACTCGATGCCTCCGTCAAAAAGATTCTGAGTTCAAAATATGATGCGGGCTTAGCCCAGTCAGCTTTCACCAACCCCGATAATCTGTTGCTACGACTACAAGCTCCTTCGTCTATTATCGTTCAGCACAAGCTGGCCGAAGCGGCACCTACTGTGCTGGTCAATTCATCTACACTCATTCCGGTTCAGCCTTTGGAAGGCAACACTTTTGCCTCCATCAGCATTGGCAAAACCAGCGACAACGAATTCAATCACTACCTCTCCAAATATGTGCAAATTCAAAAATTCGAAATCCTTGCGTTGAAAGACACTTTGGGGTTGCAACAAAAAGTAAACAACGCCTCGGTAGTCATCATCGGTTTATTTCCATCGGCCAAAGGCATCACACTTCAAGTAGCGGCACTCATAAAAAAGCTGTCAGCACGCCATTCGGTTATTGTGTGCAGCTTTGGCGATCCCGAAGATTTAAAATTTTTGGAGAACACTTCTGCATTACTAACGGCTTATGCCAGCGATGATGTGAGTCAAAAAGCAGCCGCCGAAGTTATTTTTGGCGGCATCCCTGCGCAGGGAAAATTACCGATTGCTATTTCCGCAAAACTTTCCATGCAAACCGGATTCGAAACTAAAAGTATCGACCGCTTGCGCTACTCCGTGCCCGAAGATGCCGGAATGGACAGCCGCACGTTGCAAAAAATAAAAAGTATCATGCAAGAGGCCATCGACTTGTGGGCTACACCGGGTTGTCAGGTGGTGGTAGCACGACATGGGAAAGTGATCTATGAGCAATCCGCCGGTTGGTTCACCTACGACAAAAAAATTCCGGTAACGGAAGAAGCCATTTACGATTTGGCTTCTGTTACCAAAGTAACTGCCACACTGCAAACGGTGATGTTCATGCACGAAAAAGGACTGATCGACATCAACAAAAAAATTTCCGTTTACCTGCCCGAGTTGAAAGAATCCAACAAAAAAGATTTTACCATCAAAGACATTCTGACTCATCAGGCCGGCTTGTGGCCATTCTTGCCCTTTTGGGCACAAACGGTGAAAGACTCTACTTACCTGAATGAATATTATCAAACCAAGCCCAGTGCCGACTATCCTTTTCCAGTTGCTGATAGTTTGTTCGCACACAAAAGCATGAAAGACTCGCTATGGCGATGGATCGTTCATTCAAAAATCAGAGAGAAAGTG
>VYKN01000031.1_pt1 | contig 63506 bp, 48 predicted proteins | sample 5114581 | NCBI WGS metagenome assembly VYKN01 (sample SAMN12291810, study PRJNA351875) | freshwater metagenome | isolation source: freshwater lake | place: USA: Michigan, Baker Lake | collected 2011-08-08
ATTAATCCCCGTGTTTTCTAAATAAAAAAACAAAAGAGAAATTTTTAAATGCAGTTTCATAAGGGGAACAAAGAAAGAAAGTAACGCGATAATTAAGAAATGGCGGCTGCTGCCTTGTAGAATTGACTGGAGGAGATGCCAATTTTCTTAAGCAATTCTTTTGCGGCTGCCAGCAGGAGCAGGTTTTCCTCGCCACCGATTTGCAAAGGGAATTTTTCGTTCGTGCTGGTAACGAGTGTAGTCACCTGGTTTTTGACTTCGTGAGGAATGATCTTGTACGGAATGAGTTGCACATCGGCTCGCTCTTTGGCCCCGATAGCTTTTAATTTCGGGTCACTTTCCGGATAAAGTAAAATGCCACTTTTCGGAGTTGCATCCGCCAATGATGAAAACTCCGTCAGTTGATTGTCTCCGGCAGCAGTCAGCAGCAACACATGATGTTGAAAGCCTGTCAGTTGGGTGTCACTCTCAATAATGAGTACCGGCGCACCTTGTTGTTCCGTCAGTTTGCCTTCCGAAAAAAAGTTGAAAGCCTTTTTATTGAATGATAACATGTGGGTGATGAACTGAGCGAGCTTTTTGCGTTGGTCTCCGACAAGAAGGATGCGTTGTTGATCGATACTTTGCTGATAGAGCGATTCTACTGAAATTTCCATGAGAGAAAGAATGGCTAAAGTAAAGGAAAATGTTGGGAATCATAAAATATTGGGCTCTTTAAATAGCGTAACTACGCCATGTCCACTGACTATGTCTGCCCATCTTTTTCCTTCAAAAGCAAACCCCGCCACCGCTGCAGGTGAAAAATTACCCACTCTTTGTTCACTCATTTCATTAGCCAATGCGCTGATGGTTGGGTTATGGCCAACCAACGCCACGGATGTCCAGGCATCGTTCCACTGATGGATGATGTGCAATAAATCGGAGGGTGATGCATGATAAATGAGTGGCTCTGTCAGCAATAGAACAGTAGTATTTGCGCCCGCAAGAATCTGTGCTGTATTCGTGGTGCGCACCGCATGGCTGTGCATAATTGCCTGAGGTGGAAATGGTTGCGCCACCATCAGTGTGCGAAGCTTTTGTGCATCTTCCACTCCCTTATTGGTTAGTTTACGCTCCAAATCGGTTTCACCCCATTGCTTATCGGCCGTTTCTGCGTGCCGTATCAGATAAATTTGACGAGCCATTTTTTATAGTGAAAAGGTTAATTCATGGAAATCAGCATCCGCCGCAAAAATTCTTTCGATCTATTTTAAGGGGCTGCGAATTGTTTTTGGTGAACAGATGCAAGTTAATGTGAATCAGGTGGATGCCTTCGTTATAGTATGGCGAATTTAAATTCATTTCGCGCTTCATTTTTACCCTTCCGGTTGAACGGTAATTTGTGGTTTTAAAATTTTACGGATATTTGAGCCCCTTAAAGTAAAAATCTGGCATGTCGAAGAATCTTGTAATCGTTGAGTCGCCATCTAAAATAAAGAAAATCGAGAGTTTTTTAGGCAAAGACTATAAAGTGGCCTCCAGTATGGGGCATATCCGCGATTTGCAGAAAGGAAATGCTGCCATTGATGTTGAGAATGACTTCGAGCCGAAATACGAAGTATCGCCCGATAAGAAGGAGATAATCAAGAACTTAAAAAGTTTGGCGAAGGCGGCAGATGTGGTGTATCTGGCGACTGACGAGGACCGCGAAGGAGAGGCCATTTCGTGGCACTTGAAAGAGGTCTTAGACCTTACCGATAAGAAAACCCGCCGAATCGTTTTCACTGAAATTACCAAAAACGCAATCCTTAACGCGATCAAAACTCCGCGCGGCATTGATATTGATTTAGTCAATGCCCAGCAGGCACGCAGAGTACTCGACCGACTCGTTGGCTTTGAGCTTTCTCCTATATTATGGAAGAAAATCAGAACCGGTCTTTCCGCTGGACGTGTGCAGTCGGTGGCCGTGAAGTTGATTGTAGAGCGCGAACGCGAAATCGAAAAATTTGAAACGAAGTCTTCGTTCCGCGTAAACGCCATTTTTGATTTAGGAAAAGGAAAGCAACTGCTGGCCGAACTTTCGGAAAAGTTTGCTAAGGAAGAAGATGCGATGGCCTTTTTAGAGACCTGCAAAGGAGCTGAGTTTTCCATAGGCGATTTGCAAAAGAAGCCAGCGAAGAAAACACCGGCACCTCCCTTCACCACGTCTACCATGCAACAGGAGGCTGGTAGAAAATTAGGATTCTCGGTGTCACAAACCATGTTGGTGGCGCAGAAGTTATATGAGTCCGGTTTCATTTCGTATATGCGTACTGACTCGGTTAACTTATCGACTGAAGCAGTGGATGGAGCCGTGAAGCAGATTGGTTCCGCATACGGAAAAGAGTTTATTCACACCCGCACATTCAAAAGCAAATCCGACAATGCGCAAGAAGCGCACGAAGCGATTCGTCCTACCGATTTTTCGTTGATGGATCCCGGCATGGATCGCAATGCCAAGCGCTTGTATGAATTGATTTGGAAGCGTGCTATTGCCTCACAAATGGCCGATGCGGAATTAGAGCGAACGACAGCCTCCATCACCATTTCGAAGAGTGACCGCAAGCTGACGGCTTCAGGTGAAGTAGTGAAGTTTGAAGGATTCCTGAAGGTGTATATGGAATCGAAAGATGATGAGGATGAGGATGGCGAAGACGAAGGCAGCAAAGTATTACCTCCATTAAAAGTAGGACAAAAATTGGATTTGGGCGAGTTGAATGCCACGCAAACATTTACCAGACATCCAGCACGTTATACCGAACCAGCGTTGGTGAAACGATTGGATGAACTAGGTATTGGCCGACCTTCTACGTATGCTCCAACTATCTCTACTGTACAGAAGCGTGGATATGTAGTAAAGGAAGCGCGTGAAGGTGTGGAACGTATGTATACCGTTCTTCAATTGAAAGGAAAGAAAATCACCAGCACGATTGAGAAGGAAATTACTGGTGCCGAAAGCAACAAGTTATTCCCAACGAATATTGCCATGATTGTGAATGATTTTTTGGTGGAGCATTTCCCCGATATCACCAATTATTCGTTCACGGCAGAAATCGAACAGGAGTTTGATGAGATCGCCAACGGCAATTTGAAGTGGCAAAAAATGATTGGCAAGTTTTACAAGCCATTCCACAAAACAGTAACTAAGACGGAATTGGTTGAACGTTCTTCGGTTCAAAACAAGAGCCGCGAATTGGGTGTCGATCCGAAATCCGGAAAGAATGTGTATGTGAAGTTAGGTAAATTCGGAGCGTACATTCAGGTTGGAGAGAACCCCGATGACAACGGTGGTGAGAAACCAAAGTTCGCCAGCTTACGCCCCGGTCAGTTTATTGAAAATGTAACGTTGGCAGATGCGCTGGAGCTAATCAAAATGCCACGCGACCTGGGCCTGTTTGAAGATAAACAAGTGGTAGCAAACATCGGTCGCTTTGGTCCGTATGTACTTCACGATAAGAAGTTTGTATCTATCCCGAAAGGAGAAGATCCATACACCGTTACTCCCGAAAGAGCCGTGGAATTGATTCAAGCGAAACGCGAATCAGATGCCAACAAAACCATCAAGTTGTTTGATGAAAATCCAGATGTGCAAATTCTAAACGGTCGCTTCGGACCTTATATAAAAGCCGGTAAAAAGAACGTCAAAATCCCGAAAGGAAAAGAGCCTGCTGAACTCACGTTGGCCGAATGCTTAACACTTGCCGAAAACGCACCCGAGAAAAAGGGACGGTTTTTTAAGAAGAAGAAGGCTTAACTCAATTTGAAAATGAATCAATTTGAAAATTTGAAAATTAGCTGATTCGATGATTCGTTAATTAGTTAATTTGAAAATGAGTCAATTTGAAAATTTGAAAATGAGTTAATTTGAAAATTAGCTGATTCGTTAATTTGGAGATGGGTTAATCACAGATCTTTTTTCGAAACCGATCTTATTGCCTACTGTCAATTGCCTATTGTCAACTGGTTATTGATCACTGCTCTAAACTGATCTTATTGCCTACTGTCAATTGCCAATTGTCAACTGATTGATCAATAATCCCCCAGTGTTTCCTCCAGTTGAGCTAAGGCTTTCTTAAGTTCTTCATCGTTGGGTGCTACGCCGTGCCACTTGTGGGAGCCCATCATGTAATCTACACCAAAACCCATTTCTGTTTTCATGATGTTCATCACGGGCTTGCCTTTGCCGGTCAGTGCTTTCGCTTTTTCAATGGCGGCTACGGTTTGCTCAATATCATTGCCATTGAACTCCAACACGGTCCAGCCGAATGCTTCCCATTTTGCTTTTAAATCAGTTAGTGAAAGAACCTTATCCACAGGCCCATCAATCTGCTGGCCGTTGTAATCAATCGTAGCGATGAGGTTATCTACCTTGTTGTGTGCCGCGTACATAGCTGCTTCCCACACCTGGCCTTCCTGTTGTTCACCATCGCCCATCAACACATATACCAACTGACTATCATTGTTCATTTTCTTAGCTTGTGCTGCGCCAATGGCCACCGATAATCCTTGTCCTAATGAACCGGAAGCAATGCGTACGCCGGGGAGATGCTCATGCGTAGTGGGATGCCCCTGAAGGCGTGTATTCAAAAAGCGGAAGGTGCTCAATTCTTTTACTTCGAAGTAGCCCGCACGTGCCAGCACCGAATACCAAACAGGTGAAATATGTCCGTTGGAAAGGAAGAATAAATCTTCTCCCTGACCATCCATTTGAAAGGCAGGGTTGTGCTTCAGATGATGAAAGTAAAGAGCCACCAGAAAATCGGCGCAACCCAATGAACCACCGGGGTGTCCACTTTGGCAGGCGTGCACCATGCGAACGATGTCTCTTCTAACCTGTGTTGCAACTTTCTGTAGGTGCGATAAATTGGCCTGACTCATGCGTTAAATTTTGCCCGAAGATAAGGATAGAACCCGATCACCGAAAACGGCATTTTCATTTTTTAAAGAAATTAAGGGTATCTCAAAAAACTCAATACACCATTCTTTCTGCGGAGAAGTGAAAGGGTTGAGGTTGACAAAAAGAAGGATATTAAAGAGAGAGCCTTAATAGCCCACCGCTCTGTCATCTCCACGCGTATAATCTGCTGCACCTTCCAGTTTGCCATCGCGCAAAAGAATGGCATCTACGCGCCCGAAGCCGGTGCCTTTAATGAAGGTGAACTTGTGGCCCATGCCGGCTAGCTTTATGCTGTCCTGTTCGCTCAGTGCACCTTTCTCGGGCAAGATGGCATCAGGCAACCACTGGCTATGTAAGCGCTTGGCATTGACAGCCTCCTGCATGGTCATGTTGTGTTCAATCACATTCACGATGGTTTGAAATACACCGGTGATAATTTTAGTACCTCCCGGTGAGCCCAGCACCATAAACAGTTTATCATCCTTTTCAATAATCGTAGGTGTCATGGCGCTCAGCATGCGTTTGCCCGGTTCAATCTTGTTGGCTGTGCCACCGATGGCTCCATACATGTTGGGCACTCCTGGCTTCACACTAAAGTCGTCCATCTCGTTGTTCATAAAAAACCCGGAGCCATCCACTACTACAAAGGAGCCAAACCAACCGTTTAGTGTGGTAGTTACGGCCACGGCATTGCCTTGCGGATCGACCACAGAAAAGTGAGTGGTTTCTTCGGATTCGTATCCGGGTATGTTTCCTGATTTTACTTCGGAGCTAGGTGTGGCTTTGTCGGGGTTGTACGTGCTCATACGGTCGGTGATATACTCCTTCGAAAGCATCTGTTGCACAGGCACTTTAAAGAAGTCGGGGTCTCCTAAAAATTTAGCACGATCGGCGAATACTCTGCGCTCGGCTTCAGTCATCAAGTGAATGCTGTTTACCGAATGAAATCCCCAGTCGCTGACGGGATACGGTTCAATGGACTTCAGCAGTTGTAGCAAGCAAATGCCTCCGCTGGAGGAAGGCGGCATGGAAATGATTTTGTAGTCTTTGTAGTGTGCAATTATTGGATCGCGCCACACCGATTTGTAGTTTTTCAAATCTTCAAGTGTGATGATGCCCTTGCCGCGCTTCATTTCAGCTACCAGATCTTCGGCTGTTTTCCCTTCGTAGAAACCGGCTCGTCCGTTGTCGCGGATGCGCTCGAGAGTGGCAGCCATTGCCAGCCACTTTACGGTATCTCCGGCTTTCCATTCTTCGCGTATTAAAAATTCAGGCTTAACCGAATTGTATTTTTCGAGGTTGGCTTTCGCCTGATTGAACCATAGTGCTTCGCGGCCGGTGAGGATCACTCCATTCTTCGCTAAACCGATGGCGGGTTGTACCAACTCTTTCCACGGAAGTGAGCCATACTTTTTATGTGCTTCCACCATGCCATCCACCGATCCCGGCACACCGGAAGCAAGGTGGCCTTTTAAACTAAGATCGGTGATTACTTCGCCTTTCTCGTCCAGGTACATATTGGTGGTAGCTGCGGCCGGTGCCGTTTCGCGAAAGTCGAGGGTAGTGGTAGTGCCATCTTTCAAGCGTATGACCATGAAGCCGCCGCCTCCGATGTTACCTGCCGCGGGAAATGACACGGACAGAGCGAGTTGCGTGGCAATGGCTGCATCAACCGCATTGCCACCCTTCTTCATAATGTCTACGCCAATTTGTGAAGCAAGCGGATGGGCGGACACCACCATGGCCGAGTCGGTAAGTAAACCTGTGGTTCGTGTCTCGGAAGTTTGATTGGTACACGCAAAAATAAGGAATGTAAACAGGAGTAAATAAAGGCCCTTCATGGATTTAAATTTTGGTTTTGATAGTTAAATGTATTATTTCGGCCTGAACTTTACTATGAACCTACGAAAAGAAAAAGCAGCCCGATTGAAATTGGTGATCCTCGACCAAATGGTAAAGCTGATCGGAACCAAATCGTTTGACAAGATTCATGTTACAGAGATCTGTAAGCGAACCAAAATATCGAAGGTTACTCTCTTCAAATATTTCCCCGCCAAGGAGGATATGTTGATGTACTACTTCCGCATTTGGTGCCTGAAGCGCACCGTAGAACTGCGCGATAAACCGAAGGAAGGTGTGGCGGGAATCACGTATTTGTTTGATAAACTGAGTGAAGATTTTGAGGCACACCCCGGCATCATTCTCAGCCTGTTTGCCTACTTGTCTGACTTAAGTCGTGCGCCCAAGCCGTTTCCATTGAAGGCCGAAGAAAAGAAACTACTCTTTCCGGAGATTGCCGACATTCATCTGGTGGAAATCCTTTCGCTGGATCAGATGATGGAGAAGTTTGCGCTGGAGGCCATCTTTAAAAAAGAAATTACAAAGTCTACGTCTACCCGCGACATTTGTAACTTGTTGACTACACTTTTCTATGGATCGATTTTGAGTGCGCATGTCAACCAAATCAGCATGGTGAGAATGCTGTTGCGTAAGAACCTGGAGATTGTAATGAAAGGGTTGAGCTGATCGACTTATTTCATGTTTACCGCTTTTGTTCGCTTTCGCTGAAAGAGTCGGATGTGCCTGTTGCCGATGGGGATGTCGATGCGATACTTATTGCCTTTGGCCCACACGTGGTGATAGCGAGGCTTGACCACCTTTTTGCTGCTGGTTGCTTTTGATGACCCGCATCCGCTCAAAAGCACAATCAAACTAATCCAAAACAATTTCTTCATATCGTAGAAGCATTAAAATTAGTATTTTTATTGATGTAAATAAATCATGCTTTATGAAGATGTTTGAGACGTTGAGCGAAGCGATGGAAGATTTGAAAAAGCGTGGTTATACCTACGACTTTCTGTTGAGCTACGATGCTATTGAATGCAAGGCCTTGAACGTTCGACTTGGAGCTGCTGAATTTCACGTGGACGAAGTGCATCGTTTTGAAGGATTAAACGATCCAGATGATAGCTCCATACTTTTTGCCGTGCAAGCTTCAACCGGATTGAAAGGTTTGATTGTAGATGCATATGGAGCCTATGCCGACACCCTTCATTCAGATATGATCAAACGCCTGACAGTGGATGCCAATACGAAACATTAAGTGTGGCTATTGATGTCCAATCCTAATTGTATTTAATCCTATTTTCCCTAGGAAATCAACCTGTTTTTGTAGTTTTTTCGGTAAAACAACCTTGGCCGGATTTGTCATTGATCTGTCCTTTCCTGCGTGTATCTTTCTGGTACGTTTGCTAACAGAAATCGCGTATGAACACGACTAAAATAGTTTTTCTGGTTTTACCCCGAACACATTTGCTCGACCTGGCGGGGCCTGTTCAGGTTTTTCAGGAAGCGATCGAGCAAGGAGCGCCACTGGAGATGCACTACTGTACGCATGAATCAGACTTAACAACTTCCAGCGATTTTCCATTTGGAAAACTGCCGCATTACAGTCAGGTTCAACTTCGACCTGACGATTTTTTATTGGTGCCGGGTGCCGAAGTTTCGTATTTGGTATCGAAGCGATTGACCGGAGAGAAAGCATTGTTGAATTGGGTAGGAGAGATGCATGCTTCCGGTGTTCGGATAGGCTCTATCTGTACGGGTGCTTTTTTCTTAGGAGCAGCCGGTTTGCTCAACGAACGCAAATGTACCACCCATTGGAAGCGAACAGATGAATTGAAAAAACGGTATCCGCGCATTCAGCTAGTGGAAGATATATTGTTTACCGAAAGTGATGGCATTTACACCAGCGCAGGAGTAACAGCCGGTATTGATTTAGCATTGCATATTGTTGAACAACTTACGGATGATCACTTGTCGTATAAAGTAGCGCGCGAGTTGGTGATCTATGTGCGAAGACACGGTGCGGAATCGCAGGAGAGTTCTTTTATGAAATACAGAAACCATATTCACTCCGGCATTCATCAGGTGCAAGATTATTTGCAAGACAATCTGCAATCACGCGTAAGCCTTTCGCAATTGGCCGATAAAGCCTGTATGAGCCCACGCAACCTTACCCGAATATTCAAGAAAGAGACCGGCATTACGGTGAACGAGTACACTTCCATTTTACGCAAGGAAGTATTGAAGAAACTATCGGGTAATCCGGATATGAGTCGCAAGCAAATGGCAAGGCAATGCGGATTGACCAGCGAACGACAGGTGATTCGATTATTGAGATCAAGTTAAATACAAGCGTTCGATCTACTTTAACCTTTAAATAACCAACCTATCCAACTGTCTATTTTAGTTGACTGATACTGTATTGTCTAAACTATTTTTAAAATGAAAAAACGAATTGGAATTTTTATTTATGATGATGCCGAAGTGCTGGACTTTGCCGGACCCTTCGAAGTGTTTTCTGTTACCTCGCAATTGGAAGATCATTCGCTGGCAGAAGTTTTTACCGTTGCGCCAACGCAAGAAATAACTACTGCGGTAAATGGTTTAAAAATAATGCCGGACTATTCGATCCATCATCATCCACCGATTGACATTTTGATTATTTCCGGTGGACAAGGATCTAAAGTGGTGATGAATGAAAGCAAGGTAATTGAATGGCTCATTCGCGCTCAGGCTTCTGCAACCATCACACTGAGTATTTGCTCGGGGGCACGATTTCTTGCCAAAGCGAATTTGCTGGATCACCGACCGTTTTGCACACATCACGAAGTGTATGAACATGTGATGCAATTAGCGCCTACAGCCATTCCTTGTTACGACCAGCGGTTTATTCAAACAAGCGAAACGATTTATACTTCTGGAGGCATATCGGCCGGAATTGATTTGTCTTTCTTTATTGTAGAAAAAATGTGGGGTGCTTCCCGGGCACACGCCACTGCTAGCTATATGGAGTATTATCGCTCTGAGCAAGTCGCTTTATAAAAACATAAATCAAAAAACATGAAAAACTACCTGATTCTGATTACGCTAGTTGTATGGCATTTTGATTTGTTAGCGCAAAGCAGCGATAGCATCAAGAAATTACCACCTGCTCGATGGGCACGTGTGCGATCGGTAGATGTGAAACACATCGCCTTGGATATTCAAGTGGATTGGGCGAAGAAGCAAGTATTTGGCACAGCGACTATCACACTAGCTCCACTTCAGAATACCCGTGAAATAAAACTAGATGCCGGCATGTTATCAATCGCGTCGGTTAAACGGCCGGACGAGTCGCCATTACAATTTACTTACAATGATCAATTACATAGCGATGGACTCGTCATTCAATTGAATCGAATCTATCAATCCGGTGAAAATGTAAATCTGAAAATCGTTTATCACACGAATTGGAATAGTCCTTCTGATCCGAACAGTCTGGGTGGCACCAATGGCAAAGGGCTTCGGTTCTTTGGGCCAACTTCTACCGAGCCAAATCGCAGGCAGCAACTGTGGACGATGGGTGAGCCGGAGGGAAATCGTTTTTGGTTTCCGTGTTACGATGCCCCGAATGATTTGCGCACCACAGAAATCAAAATTACAGTCGATAAAAAATTTACTGCTTTGAGTAATGGTCGTTTGGTTGATAAAAAGGAATTAGGAAATGGGATGCGCGAATTTCATTACAAGACTGATGTTCAGTATGCTAACCACCTCACGTCATTGATCGTAGGCGAGTACATCGATGTGCAACAAAAGTTTGATCAAATTACATTGCACAACTATTCCTTGCCCGATGAAGTAGAAGCCACTACGGCCAGTGTAGCACAGCTGCCAGAGATGATTCGGTATTTCTCAGAAGTGACAGGCATGATGTATCCCTATGAAAGTTATTCGCAGGCATTTGTTCAGGATCTTCCCTGGGGTGTTGGCGGAAACATGCTGTCGACACAAACGGAAAACATGGTAGATGATGCTCGCACCCACGATGACTTTCTTTACCTCTGGGATGATTTGGAAGGTGAGACACTCGCTCAACAATGGTTTGGAAATTATCTGACACAGGCAGATTGGAGTCATAGCTGGCTAAGTAAATCGTTTGGTCGTTATTTTTCGGAGTTATACGATCAACATAAAAATGGAAATGATGAATTTCATTTGTATCCACGTAATTGGGATAGAAGCTTTGCGTATTTGCCTACTTGGAATTCCGGGTATAGACGTCCATTAGTTACCAATCATTACGATGATGCTGCAACGCTGATATCGGATATCTATTCTGGTTTTCACGGAGCACAAGTACTGCACATGCTGCGAAAGCAGTTGGGCGATGAGACGTGGTGGAAGGCAATTAAACTTTATGTGAAAGCGAATGCCAATAAGTTAGTGACAACAGAAGATTTCAGAAAAGCCGTGGAAGAGGCGAGTGGTGAACCCATGGATTGGTTTTTTGATCAGTGGGTTTATAAAATGGGGCATCCCGTTTTCGAAGTAACGAAGACATATAATGCCACAAGCAAAGAGCTATTCGTAACGGTTCGGCAAACACAAAAAGCAGACCGGCTTGATCCGCACCCACAAGTAGATTTTTTTCAAGGTAAAATAGAAATCGAAATCGATGAACGCATCGAAACGGTTTGGCTGGAGGCGAAGGAGCAGAATGTATTTCGCTTTGAACTTCCACAAGAACCCAAGCTTGTCAATTTCGATTACCAGGATACGTGGGTGAAAGAAATGCGTTTTGAAAAATCGCTGAACGAGTTGCTACATCAATTACAAAATGATAGAGACATTTTAGGAAAACGGTGGGCTGGCAATGAACTTTTCAATTTGGCAAAGAATGAGAGCACCACCCTCGCTGACAAAGAAAAAATCTATGCAGCCTATAGAAATGTGATTTCAAGTAATTGCTATTGGCGATTTAAGTTTGCGTTCGCCATCCCGCGGTTGCAGAGTTTATTGGCCCCGGTAGCCTTACAACAAAATCCTATTCGTTTAGATGAGGCCACGCGATCCACATTAGTTTCTGTTATCCAGCGTGATAAAGCCTGGGTTCGATCATCGGCTCTCTTTTTTTTAGGGATGACGCGCGATCCTGCGTATGCAGATTTGTACATCAGCTTACTTCAGGATTCGAGCGATCGTGTCATCAACGCGGCAGCCATTGCACTAGGAAAAAGTAAAAGTCCCAAAGCATTTCCTGCACTGAAGAAACTGGTGAATAAACCTTCCTGGAAGAATCAAAGTCTGTTGAGTTCGCTGTTTGCCTTGCAGCAATTGGAAGACCAGCGTGGATTTGACATTGCTTATAAGGCTTTGGCTGATTTGACATCACCGCATTGGGTGTTGGCCGTGCCCATTTGGGATTATCGGATCATTGCCGCTCAAACAATCAAGTCGCTCCATAAGAGCCGTCAGGCATATCCGCTGCTATTGGCTGGATTTAAAAAAGCCATGAACGAAAATGACATCCATGGTATTTTCTATACGACACTTTTGATAGCTGAATTGGGAGATGTTCGAGGATTAGAGATATTTGATTCGCTGAAAGCAAAGTACAAAGACGATGCCAATGCGATGGTGGCTGTTGAGCAATTCGAGAGCCAGTTGCGGGATGCTACTAAAGCCACTACCAAATGAAACGAGTAACTAAAACTGTATTAACTATGCTGGTTGCGATTGCACCGTTTTGGTTAGCAGGCCAAAATCCAACTACAACGCCTCAACCCACACACTATATGGAACTTTTAACAACACCTTCTCCAACTTCCTCTCCAAACGACTTTGATTTTCTGCAAGGAAAATGGAAAGTTCACAATCGCAAATTGAAAGAAAGATTAAACAACAGTCACGACTGGGAAGAATTCGAATCCGAATTGCACATGCGAAAAGCGCTGAATGGCCTTGGCAATGTAGAGAATTATTATGCCTCCTTTGATGGAAAACCCTTTGAAGGTTTGGCGGTTCGATTATTCAATCCTCAAACGCGACTTTGGACAATCTTCTGGATGGATACCAACGGCATGGCAATGGATCAACATCCAGTCACCGGTTCTTTCGAAAATGGCGTTGGCAAATTTTACGCAAGTGATACATTTGACGGAAAAGAAATTTTAGTGATCTATCAGTGGGATGCGACCAACCCTAACCAACCGATTTGGTCACAAGCCTTTTCGGTTGACAATGGTAAAACATGGGAGTGGAACTGGGAAATGAGGTTATCAAAAATTCCACAATAATCAACCTTTAACATTTACTCCTTCCCCAAAACAGTGTTAGAACTGGGTGAGTGGTGCAACTGTTAACATCTAGTTAACAATTGAATTGCTTAAATTTACACTCATGGATTTTGGAACCAAATTGCTATTCTTTGTGAGTGCATTGGGAGCCTTTAACGGACTCGTTCTGAGTGTTTATTTTTTCTTCTTTTCTGCAAAAAAGAACTTGTCAAATTATTTGTTTGCTGCGCTACTGCTTGTCCTAAGCATCCGCATTGGAAAATCAGTCGCTTACTTCTTTGATTATGGCTTGCCTAAAATATACCTACAGCTCGGTTTGACGGCCTGTTTTTTTATTGGCCCTTTTCTCAATTTCTTCATAAAATCCGAAATCTCTCAGATACGAAAAATACCCAATTCATGGAGTTGGCAAACCATAAGTTGGCTGCTGATAATTTTTACTGTTGGCGTTATGTACCCGTACCAGGAATTTCCTTCTTTGTGGAGAACTCTTTTCATACCACTTATTTATCTTCAATGGGGCCTCTACATCGCTTTTTCAATTTTTTTATTAATTCCCATTTTTAAAAAATGGGTTAACAAGGAAAAAATAAAGCCTTTCGAAATTTGGTTGATCACAATTTGCGCCGCTGTCCTGATTCTTTTTTTATCGTATGTGTGGTCTATTTTGAATATTACCAAAGGCAGCTATATTAATGCGGCTGTCTTTTTTTCACTGATTGTTTACCTGGTTGTATTTGTATTGCTGTATCGAAAAAAAGCAAACGACTTGTCTTCTTTTTCTGCTCAAAAATATGGAGATAAAAAAAGGCAAGATGACGAAGTACAAGTAATAATTGAGAACCTAAAAAAAGTAATGCGAGAGAAAGAACTCTTCAAAAACCCAGGACTGAAAATAGACGACATTGCCAAAGAAATAAAAATTTCTGCGCACCGACTATCTCAGATTTTGAACGACAATTTTGAAAGAAATTTTACACTCTTCATTAATGAATATCGTATTGATGAGGCGTGCAAGTTACTGCTGGCGGGCAATAATTTAAAAATTGAAGCCATTGGCTTTGAAGTAGGCTTTAATTCCCGGTCTACCTTCTTTTCTACGTTCAAGAAATTGAAAGGAACAACGCCTACTTTGTTTCAACAGCAGCACGGTACCAGTTCCATTGCTCAGAACATTCTGGCCTGATTTACCTAGTTTCTAGTCCTGATTTATAAATCTGGACTGGATTACTGCTGATCAGCACCGATTGAGGTAAACCTTTCTGTTCGGTGCCCGTGTGCTATCTCAAAATCCCAAGACATGCAAAAACTATTTATTTTAATTCTAACCGTATCTGGGTTTGCAAGCTCAGTGGCATCTCAAAATTTATCCGATCGCAGGCAGGCTGAAGAAGTTATCCAAACCTATTTTGATGGATGGGCAACTGGCGACACCACTAAAGTTGGGCGAGCCATGCACCGCACGTGTCACCTTAAAAATTTCAGAGACGGAAAGTTCATTGACCTGAATCGAACGCAATATTTAAGCGGTTTCAGAATAAGGCAACGACCGGTTGGTCTCATCACGCGAATCGTTTCTATGGATATCACAGCGGGTATTGGCGCAGCCAAGACAGAGATTGTAACCGATCGAGATACCTTCACGGACTATTTCAATCTGATGAAAGTAGACCAGCAATGGTTTATTGTCGATAAAATTGCCACACGTATTTCACACCTCACAGCCCCCGATCTTTCTGAACCTATTAAAGAAACGATTATCACAGGGCTAGCTCGCCCTTGGAGTATGGCTTTCCTTTCGGAGGAAGAAGCACTGATCACCGAAAAGGAGGGAACCTTAGTAAAAATCAACTTACAGTTAAAAAGTAAGGTGGTGATTAAAGGCTTTCCTGCCGATACCGCCAAGGCCCGTGACCGCGGTGACAACACAGGAATTTTTGATGTGGTAGTCGATCCACAATTCGAGAAGAATAAACTTGTTTATGTAGCCTACGCGGCAAAAAAGGGAAAAGAGAAAGCGACCAAAGTGATTCGTGCAGTTTTAGAAAATGATGCCCTTCGAAATATTCAAACAATCTTTTTGGCTGCACCTTCTACCGAAGAAAGACATCACTACGGAGGCGGCCTCGTGTTCGGCAGCGATGGTAAACTCTACATCACAATCGGAGAAAGGTTGTTCAATGAAAAGGATGAGCCCTCTTTGCCACTGGCACAAAACGTAGAAGACCTGCGCGGGAAAATTTATCGTATCAACTCCGATGGAACGATCCCCACTGATAACCCTGACTTTGGTACGAAAGCTGTTTCCGGATTGTATGCCTTGGGCATTCGAGCAGCACAAGGGTTAACGAAACATCCGGTTACTAACGCCATCTGGTTTAGTGAACACGGCACTATGCAAGGCGACGAAATCAATATTTTAAAGCCCGGTGCAAATTATGGATGGCCTATAAAAACTACGGGCAAATATCGCTTTGCAGAATATGCACCGCCTACTATCGAAGGCAACATTTATACAGAGCCGGTTTGGCATTGGTTACAAACCGTGGCACCAACTGGTCTTACGTTTTATACTGGCGATGAATTTCCAAGCTGGAAGTATAATTTATTGGTGGCCGGATTAGCGCAGGGAAGTTTATGGCGATTTGTGATAAGAGGAGAAAGTGTTTCGCGCGTGGAAGAATTGTTTACCAATGACCGTGTGCGGTTACGCAAAGTAGTACAAAGTCCACAAGGTAAAATATATTTACTTACCGATGAAGCGGAAGGAAAAGTGATTCGCATAAAAAATGGAACCCGGTAGCGTATACGATTTGTAAAAATGAGAAACTGTAGATGTAACACTTTCTAAACTCAAAAAATATGATCAGACTTTTTATCATGACTGGTTTGCTTTTCGGCTTTATCACTGCTATGGCGCAGACGGATAAAATAGCCGCCGCAAAAATTGATTCCATTTTTGCTTCCTACCATTCTCAGTCACCGGGTGTGGCTGTAGCCATTGTAAAAGACGGCAAAGTGATATTCAAAAAAGGATATGGCATGGCAAACTTAAATTACAATATTCCGATCACGACACAAACAGTATTTGATATTGCCTCTGTATCAAAGCAGTTCACTGCGTTTGCGATTTATTTGTTGGAAGATGAAGGTAAAATTTCTTTAGAAGATGAAGTAAAAAAATACATACCCGAACTGCCGGATAATGCAAGTGCCATTAAAATCAAACATTTATTGGCACACACCAGTGGCTTACGCGATTATGGAGCATTGACTTCTATAGCCGGCCATTATATAACTGATATTACCACTACCTCACAGCTTTTAAAGATGATGAACAAGCAGCGTGGTTTGATTTTTAACCCCGGCACCACGTATAAATATTGTAATGCAGGGTATGTTTTATTAACTGAGATTGTGCAACGGACTACCGGTAAAACATTTGCTGTGTACACAAAGGAAAAAATCTTTACTCCTCTTGGAATGACCAACACGTTATTTTGCGATGATTACCAACTGGTGATTAAGAACAAAGCAGAATCCTATGAAAAGATCAAGGATAAGTATTACCACAGACCTTCACTCAGTACCACTCCAGGGCCATCGGGTTTATTAACAACGGTTGAAGATCTCGCTAAGTGGACATTAAATTTTGAAAAGCCCATTGTTGGAAATAAAAGATTGATTGATCGCTTCAATGAAGTTTCCTATTTGGATAACGGAGAGAAAGTATTTGTGCGCATGGATGAAGGTGATTCGATCTTTTATGCGAAGGGACAATTCGTAACCAATTACCGGGGTGTGAAGCGATTAGGGCACGGTGGCCATACCGCAGGCTTCCGAACTTTTTTAGGTCGCTTTCCCGATCAGCGACTGTCCATTATCCACCTTAGCAACGATGAACACAATGAAGATCTGGGTGGCAGATATGACATAGCTGATTATTACATCAATGAGTCCTTTTTGCCTAAAAAGCAAATGACTTCCACAACAACAACCACTACACGCAACACGGCTACGAAGGCGGCTCAAAATTTCTCGATTCAATTGACTGAATTTGATGGAACCTATTTCAGCGATGAACTTGATACCCGGTATTACTTTGAAGTGATCAACAATCAACTAGTCATGAAGCATATTCGGTTAGACGATATTGTTTTGCAGCGAAAGGGTGAGAATAGCTTTACAGGAAGCGGCCCCAATACATTCTTTTTCGAAATCAACTTTACCCGGAATGCGTCTGGCAACGTCAGCGGATTTGATATTTCGAATTGGGGGGTGACGAATTTAAAATTTGTAAAGCAGTAGCTGGAAAGACAGGTATCAGCAATCACAGCCCATGAATGATGTAACATCTTAATAAATAGGTAGTTATTAATACTACCCTTAAACAACCGTATTTGGTACAACACCTCCAAGTGAAGAAGCGTTGGTTCGAGGTTTTTTGAAGGATGACCGATTTCTTCTCACTTCGCCCAATGCTTATAATAGTCTAGGGGTTCGCATTACTCAGCTCTATAATAAAAGAACCGTTTATAATCATAAGCGGCATGGCGATTTCAAACTAGGCAATCGGGTATTTAGTTTTCAACTCAAGCATCATTTTCCGTAGAAAGTAACAATGGAGTTTCTGTTGGTTGACCTTGTTAACAATCTAAATCAACTTGCTGAAGATCATCAGCATGTTTTAGATAAAGTACGTGCAAAGGCAGCCACTAAGGACTTCGAAAAGCTTAACTCTACTGTTAGTCATTATGGTAATGCAAAGGCAAAGAAACTATTCAAACCAATGATCACGAAAACTGTGCTGAATACCCTCTGATTATTTACATAATCATTCTATGACAATCACCAGAAGTAAGGCGTGATTTTAGAAAAAGGTATAAGGCCACAGCTGCGTTCTACAACTATTGTCAACCCGACTTTGATGATTTGTTGAGTATAATAGCTCAATACTGCATGATGCAATTGATTTATATTTCTAATAACCATGTTGTTAGGCTCATTTGTACTAATCTAATTGTATCTCCTGTTTTCAGCCACTAAGCTTTTTGTAAAAAAGCTCAGCTACTTTAGAGTCATATTTTTCAATTAACCTCTTATGAACAACTTCGGAAAGACTTGAATTACCTTTTAGCTTTTGTATAAATTCAGATCTTGAAAAAACCAATAACCATTTTACTTCGAACACTGAATAATCGAATTCCTTAGGCTTCAATATCCATTTGAACATGTTAGGCCGCAAATTTTCATAGAGTTTCCCAACAAATGGCAAATCGAATAAGTCATAAGAATAGATCATACTGATAGTCAAATATAGATCATTCCAAGGCTGAAAGTTCTTCCCTTCTGGTTGTCCTTCATTGGTAATTAAATACTCAGGAAAATTGAGGGATTGCTTGACGACATGCTCGAAGAATGGATCGAATATTTCTTTGTTTGTTTGTGGATTCCACATCTTCCATGTATATGCTTTAACAATAATATCCCAACGCTTACTTTCCTCTTCCTTAAGACTACTTTCCATTAACTCAGATAGTTTCTGCTGCTGTTCTCCCTTTAATAATACATAAAACGGAATAGTCTCGATAGCAGCAAGAGGCCATTCACGTTTCTCCTCTATTCGTCTGGAAAGTGTTACGTAGAAATCTGCATCAAATATTTTCTCTAATTTTATGGTAGAAATTAGCGCATTGCAAAAAGATGGTATCAAACTGCTTGACCAGATATTATTAGATAAAACATAGAACCCTATTCTTTGGATTTGTTCCTGATCCAACACTTCAATATTGTTATTAATGAATTTAGAAAAATACTTATGTGAATCGCTCGTGCTGAAAATTTCGCTCACGGAGAGGAAATAAATCATCTTTTCAACTATAAGATTGGCATCGCTCTTCTCAACCTTCAAGTGAATTAATAGTACTAGGAAGTTATTAAAGGTCCTTGTTACCCGTTTTCTAAAATAGGACGAATTGTCAATGATAGAATGATAAGCAGATTCTCTCGATATTTTTTCTCCAAGGAAGTTAGATTTATCGTAGCCAGAATCGAGGAAAACGACAAATTCATCTACCACAGACTTGACCCCGTCAGTAAGTTTTAAAATGGATACACTATACTGCTTAAACAATTCAGTAGTATCATTTGCATATCCATACTGAACGAATATCTGACAGAAAAAATGTGGGAGATCTTTTAGTTTTTGACTATATCTATCATGTGTCATATGACTTGCTACCATAGATTCGAGATATATGTAAGCCATTTTAGAGAAAGAATAATTTTCATCCGTAAACAGAAGATTCTTGTGATAGAAATTCCAAACGAGGTAGAAGTATGATTGAACGCGGTTCCAATAATTCGGTCCCGAACTCCAATAACCATTTCTTTTATAACTCAAATGAGTTTGCTTGATAGTCTCAAACTCCTCCTCCATTTTAGAATACATATTTTTGTAAATGTTGTTCTCCATGATCAGCCGGAGGCATTGCTTGATATCCCTTGCAGCAGGTAGGTCATTAAGTATTTTGTCTAGATCGAGAGCTTCAATTCTCTCTACAATTCTGTCAACTTCTCCTTCGTTGTAGTTTGACTCATAGAAAATCAACAATATCGGGGGTAACAGTTTTTCATTATAGCAGGCGATAAAGTAGGTTATGTATTGTTCGGATTTGATAGACTCTCTTCTAACCGCTTCCAGCGCGTAGAAAGCTTTAATGATTTGTCCCGTCTTGAGAAAACCATAAGCTTCTAAGAGGCCCTCATCGTAAAAATCGCTCTTGCAAATTCCTTTCGCAGACAAAGAATTAAGTGAATAAATTAGTTTCTTTAGTTCAAATCTGTCGTAGAGGCATCGAACGCAATTGCACTGGTCGTTATTTTTATTGATTGGGTTTAATTTTAGGTGCTTTGATTCGGTATCGCTCTTTCTGCGAATACAGTGAACCCCGCTTGTATACAATAACTTCAAATACCGGTTGATGTTTTGCTCGTCAATCCCCAGATTTGTATCCTTGTATGTATAAAAGTCAATTTCACCTTTTTCGTTTTTACGGCTATGAAGGAAGGTTAAGAGCTCTTCATTTAAGGTTTCCAAATGAAAAGGATCATGGTAATTGAACTCAGCTTTAACCTTTGATTGGTTTTTGGGGTGCTTCTTAAGTTTAAAAGGTGTTATAGAACATAATATTTCCAACGGTATGGCACCTAGGTCATTAAATCTTTCTAACGAATGAATGAACTGGTTCTTGATCCCGTGATTTTCAAGTGAATCCGAGACCAAGTCAAATTCTTCGATTACTTTTAAAAACTTGTAAACACCCTGACTTTTTATGCTGAGTAACTTTAATGAATCATCATCTTCTGCATTTTTTATCTGATCAAAATAATCATCAAGGGCTGGCTGAAATTGCAGTAAGCGAACACCTTTCTCTTGAAGGTTTCTCTTCATTTCGCTCACACCTTTGGAAGAATCCAGAATATTGAATAAGTAAGGTTGTTGAATATCCTTCTTTAAGATTTTCTCTACTGAATCGAGAATATACTTCAGGTTTTTATCATCAAAAGAAAACCCAACAAACAGAACAAGTTTTGAAGCAAATGTCTCGCGGATAAAGCTCTGTATTAAAGAGAAGCGATCCTTGTAGGTATCATAATCAGTCTTTCTTAATACAATATTCCTCAACCCAAAATCGCCATGCATCTTTACAAAGAGCGAACTTCCCTTTGAATAGGGAAAGTCTGAATCAGCTCGGATAATTGAATATGGTAGTCCTTTGTTTTCAAGAAGTTGTTCAAAATGTGTATCATAGTTCGTAGTTACAATATGAATCGGGTTTAGATCCATGATCTTTCTGTGAACTGGATTATACTTGGTTTTACCATATTTCAGGATTTCTTGAATTTTTTCATGATACTCCTTCTCTCCGCGTGATTGATAATAGAGCTCAGCAAGTTCAAGAAAATCAGTTTCAGTAGTTGTCAGATCATTTTTCAATTCATTGATCAATGATCCCCATCCTGGTACATGAGAATCTAAGGAAATTCCAGCGCCAGCAAAAATAACAAGTTTGCCATTCTCTTTAGCTGTTACAATTTTCTTTAGACTTGCACGAAAATCATTTGAAAATTTTGGTGGGTTAAAAGCAGTCTCTTTCTCAAAGAGAAATAACTGTGTACTTGTCCAAGGGTGCTTTGATTTTAAGTCTCCTTCTTCAACCCATTTGATATGTGCCCATTCTTGTTTATTTGCATCAATTCCTTGATTGATCGATTCAACTTGTGGCTGAGATAGCTCATAAAGGTACGCTGTTGCCTCCGGGTCCCTTTTGCTAGATTTAAATAGTGTGGGTGGATTTTCAAAATCGACTGGAACATCCGTTCCGTTCATTTCAACTTTCTCGGGCAGTTTGAAATACTCAATTATTTGCTTCCTGAAAGAACTGAAGTCAAATGTGCCACCAATCGCAATATTAATGGTTTCAAAGAATTTAAATTGTCCATCTTCTGAAAGGACCAAGTAATCAAATTGACTTGCTTGTGTGGTTGACTTTTTTCTGATTATGCCTATGCTGATATGATTCATTTGGAATATTGAGGTTATTGCCAGTTTGCTTCACTAGCATCTGTCCAAAATACTTAAAATTAAGCCACTAAAAAAAGGAGCCGTGAAATTGAGAATTAAAGTCACCTCCGTTTAAGAACCAGTTAAGTTTCAACGAAGCAAGTTAAAAAGAAAGTAAAAGAAGTTGCTTACGTAAATAAAATAAGAAATATGAACAGTGCTAATAACTCTGCTTACCTTACAACGCACTCGTAAGTCATAAACTTCACTCAGTACACTTACTGATCATCTCCTCATTTTGTTTTTTGCCCCAACTCGGTTTACGAATATCGGCATCCGATTCTAAGGCAAAGTATTCAACTGCTTTTTGAAAATAGGGGAGTGCGCTTTTCTTTCCACCGCCATACGCCTCGGGTGTATAAAATTTGCTCATCCCTTCGAGGTAGTAGATGCGCGGGTTCTCTTTGCGAATCTCTTTGGCCTTCTTCATGTTGAGAGCAAACACTTCACTGTACTTTTGCCATTGATCCGGAAAGATTCCAATTCGCATGCTGGCAATCATGGCAGTCAACACGTAGATATCATCATTTTCCGGCGATAGCTTACTTGCGGATGTTACATGTTTTTCAGCTTCATCAAAGTATGCTATCTTTTTCGAAACCTCAGTTTCATTTGCCCCCATTAGTGTTTTGGCATAAGCGGCATAGTAGTGTGTGGCCCATTCGGTACTCCATTTGTTGGCAATTAGTTGGAAGCGATTGATGGCAGCGCTTTTAGCAAGGGGATCGGTTGCCGAGTAAAATTGAGTCAGCGTAGTTTGCAATGCTTCATCAACGGTTTGTGCGTTTGATAGCAAGGAGGCAGTGACAAGAAATGCGATCAGATACTTTTTCATAGTAGTTTGAATTAGATGTGAATGATGGATTTTTTGATAGATAAAGTTTTGTTCTTAAAAGTCTTTTACAATTCATCGCGGTTGAAAGCTGACAATGAAAAATTCATTCCCGCAAAAACGGAGCGATACAAAGGCGGTTCGATCGGATATTTAGCGGAGCCGTCGGAACTGTATCGATAGCCGTACACATTATGACGATCGAAGATATTATCCACACCAATATAAAATACGGCAAATACTTTTTTGATGTTGGTTACATAACTCACATTCATTGAAACGTTTTCAAAATGCGTCGTTTGGTCTGTTAAGAACTGCGGTTGGTTTGGGTTATAATATGATCGACCGCTGGCATACGAATACGTAGCCGAAAGATTCACTTTGATAGATGAGATAAAGTACTTCGCGATTACATTGAGGTTGTGATTGGAAATGAAGGAAGGCGTTGCTTTCGATGGAAAGTTTTCGAACAAGCGTTGCGTATCAACCCAACTGTAGGAAATCCAATAGTCCAGATTTTTGATCAATGCACGGTCGCGCCAGAAGAGATCGATACCTTGTGCATATCCGCTGCCTGAATTTTCGATGGGTGCATTTACAAAGCGATACGGATTGGGATTGTAAAGCGCTCCTAATTCGCGTACCAGATGGTTGTAACTTTTGTAATATCCTTCAATCCGAAATGTTTGCTGATCGGTAATCCATTGGTAGTTGGCAATGTAATGAACCGATTGTTGCAAGTCAGGCAACTTCGTAGCCACCAAATAGCGGTTGTTTGGATTTTGGTAAAAGATGCCGCTGGCGATTGATATCTGGCTATGCGCCCCTGTTTTAAAGGCAGCAGAAATGCGGGGGCTTACACTTTTGCGATCCAGTAAAAAACTGTTTTCCGCACGAACACCTGTTTTTAATCCGAATTTCCGATGAGGTTTCCATTCTACTTCTGCATAGAATGCTGCCTGTGTTTCGTAAAAATCAGACTGGAAGAAATCAAACGAACGCTGAAGTGAAAATCGTTGCCACTCAGTACCCACAACTAAATTGGCTTGCTCCGATAAATCATAATCCAATTCACTACGAGCCTGTATGCGCCATTCATCTGTGTTCGATAGCGATGTCCCCAAACTATTTCTATCTTCATTTTTACTAAACGATGCAGCCGTATAGGAACGCAGGCGCGAATGAAGCTGCAAGCTGTAAGAGCTATTGACATAGATATTTTTGTTTTCCAACCCAAACCGATAGCGTGCACCCGCATTCGCTAAGTCCGGTATTTCCGTTCCGCTGGCATATGCCCCACCGCTCACCAGCATTTTAAAAATTCGCTTGTCGCCATTTTGTGCCACCCATCGCACCGAGCCGGAGCCGCCTTCGGGAGCTTTATAAAAATCAAAATTGGTTTTCGCGAAAGCATAAAATGGAGCTACGTTGGTATAGCTTCCTGTAACCTCCAGCGAGTTGTTTTTAAAGACTTTAGCCGCAGAGGCAAACAAGCCGGCCATATTTGCACCAGCATTGAATGTACCTTTGGAAGGCATGTCATTCGAGTTTAATTCTAAAATGGATGACAATGCCTGTCCATAGCGCGCACTGTACCCACCACTGCTAAAGGCAGTTCCTTTGAATTGAAAAGGAGAGAAGCGACTGCGCTGCGCCACACCGGGCACATCGCTGGTGAAAAAGTTTTGTACTACCATTCCATCAATCACTACGGCTGTTTCAGAGGCATCGCCACCTCGTACAAACAAACCCGTTTGATCGCCCACACGCATGGTGCCGGGCAATGTTTGAATGGCGCCCACAATATCGCCAGCGGCACCTGCGGTGGTTACAATATCTAACGGACGAAGCACAGCCACTTTACGATCGTTGGTAGCCTCTATCGTTCCTGCTGAGATCACCACTTCATCCAACTCGCTGACGGCTTCTTTCAAGGTGAAGTTGAATGTGTACGCTTTGTCTTCGAGGCGAACGGATTGCTGTATGGTTTCATAACCGATCATCGACACTACCAGGATGTGTTCTTCTTTTTCAGTACTAGTAAGTGTGTAGATCCCTTCGGCATTCGAAGATGTTCCATCTAACGTGTTCAAGATGTAAACACTTGCGCCGGGCAACGGGTTTCCCTGCGGGTCTGTCACTTTTCCGGTTAGCACCGATTGTGCCATTCCCTCGAATTGGACAATAGCCATTATGAACAATGCAAACAGTCGCATAGCGTTAGTTTTTAAAAGTGTATAAGATGATTTTCGGAGCGTGCTAGCTCTTCAGGTTGTTGAGAAGTGATTGTGCGTATGTAAATCCCGGTTCAATGACCAACGCTTTTTGATACAGAGCCAGTGCTTTCTCCTTTTCTTTGTTGCGCGTATAGGCTTGTGCCAACAGAACCAGAGTATCTAAATACAGCCAGTTGTTTTTTACTTTATCCGTTTTGTTTTCATATAGTTTCACCGATTTCTCCAGCGCAGCGATGGCTTCGTTTATATCACCGCCAAAAGAAGAAGGAGTGTAGTATTTGCTACTTCCATATACACGCCAGACAATCGGCGAAAGAGGCGCTTCCGTTTTGGCTTCTTCTGCCAGTTTGCTGCTCTTGCCGCCTAACAGAATTCCTTTCATGGGGCTGTATCCCATTTGTAATCCATATGTTGCTGAGAGCAGAGCTTTTGATTCGGCCGTGTATTGATTTTGCTCGATCAGCTCTTTCAACAGTTCTTTGGTGGCGTCCAGGTATTTGTCAAACAGGTCTTCATCTTTTGTTGCCATCGTGCTGCTCAATAAAGAAAAGTAAGCAAACGCTAGTTTAAATTTTCGATGAGTATCTTTTGGTTTCTGGCTGTATTCTTTCTTACACAGATCAACCACGTTTATCCATTCCGCTGAATTGTGATTCAGGTAAGCATGATACATTTTTTCATCCAAAGATTGTTGCGCTGTCGACGTAACATACAAAGCAAACAAGGCGAAGAAGAAAGTTGTTTTCATAGCAGTAGTTTGTTTTTTGTTGAAATTAATTGAACCAAGTATTTATTTTTTGGGCAATCTTAAAATGGACGGCGAGTGGCCGAGTAATTTTTAATTGAATGCGTGAAGCCGTTGAAGTTTCGGAGTGGATGGAAACGATTGGTGTGCTTACCGCATAAACAAACATCCCGATAGCTATTAACACGCCCAACGTGAGCAGCCAGCACCGTGTATCGGACTTAAATCTATTCATAAACCAGTTTATATTATAAACCATATAGATAAAAAAATTATTTTTTGATATAATCCTTTAAAGAATTGACGTACTCTTCAAAAGCTTTGATTCCTTTTTTAGTAATGCGACAGGTAGTGAGTGGCTTTTTTCCATTGAATGATTTTTCAACTGTTATATAACCTGCCTCTGATAACTTATCCAGTTGCACACTCACATTTCCCGCAGTTGCATTGGTCTTCTCTTTCAAGTAGGTGAACTCAGCCGACTCCGCATTCAGTAACAATGACATAATGCCCAGACGAAGTTGAGAATGCAATAGTGGATCTAATTCTCTAAGCATGATTCTCTTTTTGACTGCGGAGCATGTATCCGGGCACCAAGTATCCGAAAATCATCGCGACACCGCCTACCAAGTATTGATCAACAGGGTTTACCAAATAACAAATGATACCCGAAACCCAAAATACAACTCCACCTGCTAATAGAGGATTAAACCGAACAATTATTCCGGAAAGAAAAGTAGCTGCACCCACTGGCATTAGTATAACCGCATTGATCATCCAGTTGATCTTGCCACCAAATATCCAAACCGGAGTGATTACAATCAACATACAAATCCACAGCCACATGCTTATATTATCCAGATGAGTTCTCACCAATCTGGCTTTATTTTGATTGCGGCCATAAAAACCAGAAATAGCCCAGGCGGGAATACACAAAAGCCAAATAGAAGGCGCGTATTCGGCGTAGGATGTAAACTTCATGAGCAGGTACATTCCGAAATTGCAGAAGGCAATCAACCAACCCCACAGAAGGAAGTAAAAGCTACTGCGCCCAACATTGCCCTTCGCTTGATTGATCATGCTCGCAATCAAATCCAAACTTTGCTGAGCTGATAGGTTGTCGTTTTTTGTTTCCATATCCTTAATAACGGAACAAATGTAAAGTAGTTTATATTATAAACCAAAAAGTTCAAAAATTATTTATTCCATCTTTTGTGATAGGACTTAAAAGAGGCAGGGGAGTTGGTTGCTCCTGAACTAATTGTTATTCTTAACTACCTTGATGCGGTGAAGAACACCTCCGGCCTTGAATTGAAGAAGGTAAATTCCTTGTGCCAGGTGATTTAATTTTACCTGATAATATTGTGGATGCCTTTCAAACTCAACGGAGTATTGTCTTCCGGCAAGGTCTACTAATTGTGTGTCTGATACCTCACCGTTGATTCCAGCCAGATTCAAATATTCAGTCGAAGGATTGGGATAAATATCGAATGTCTGTTTGTTAACCAAATCTCCTGTTACTACCACGGCAACTTCATCTGAAAACACGCTGGCACAATCGTCCACTATAACTTGCAGCTTATAGGTACCGGCCACTGTTGCCAAAAAGATGGCACCTGTAGCGGAAGGAATAGGCGCACCATCTAAAAACCATTTGTTGCCCGAACTTGCACTGGAGGCAAGCGTGAACGTTTCGTTATTCGTTTTGGTGATACTAAACGTTGGCTTGGCTGGCTTAATGCAAAAAGATTGAGACACTTCTGCTGCCGCTCGATACGTGCTGTTGCCGGGCTGGTTTGCATTTATTGTGGCACGACCTGCAGACAAAATACTAACGGTGCTGCCGCTTAGTGAGATTTTGTCTGAATCTGTTGAATAAACAACGGGCAGATTTGAACTAGCTGTAGCTGCTAATGCGAAGGTGGCATCTCCAACTGTCTTATCTGCCATGGCAGGAAATGTGATTTTCTGAGGATCTCCGGTGGAGTTAATACCTTTCTGGTACACCCGTACATAATCAATTTCCATGGCTGACTCCGTAAAAGCAGGATCAATCGCTCCACCAATTCCTCCCATAGCAACATTTAATAACAGATATTGTGGTTTATCAAATGGCCATGTGCTGGCATTTTTTACAGTTGGGTTGTAGGTGTAAAAGGATACATCGTCAACTAAAAATTCAATTTTAGTTTCATCCCAGATCATTGAGTACACATGGAAGGTTGTACTCACTTGCGAGATGGTGGTGGTCTTTGTATTGATAGTAGCACCAAAACTAGAAGGTGTGTGCAGCGAACCATGAATCACATTTGGGTTGTTTCCCCAATGCTCCATGATGTCAACTTCTCCGGACGCAGGCCAGTCGGTTGTTCCAAATTGCGCAGAAAAGTATCCACCCGGTTCTTTGGTATTTTTACCAAGCATCCAGATGGCAGGCCAAGTGCCAGCACCGGCAGCTAACTTAGCGCGAACATCTACTCGTCCATAAGTAAATGCAAACTTAGAATTTAAGCGGGCAGAAGTGTATTGTTTGGTAAAGCCCTGATCGGTGAAGCTCTCTTTCTTTGCTACAATTTTTAAAAAGCCATTGGCGACACTTGAGTTCTCAATTCGGTTGGTGTAGTGTTGTTGTTCATTGTTAAACCAACTGCCACCTGCCGGAAGTTGCGTTTGATGAAACCATAAGTTGGAAGCTACTGCTCCAGTCCCCGAAAACTCATCAGACCACACCAAGGTGTAGTCTCCGGACTGTGCTAGCGTTGCCGTAGTAAGAAGAAGTAGACCAAAAAAAGTAAATATTCTCATATGCTTTTAAACTAAATGATTAAGTGATATTGGTAGACGAAATCTACTACGTAATTCATCTGCTGAAAATTTATCATTACATAGATACAAGGCACTAAGGTACAATGTAAAGTACATAAACATCGTAGTGACGACTTCCCTTATGGAGAAAATCAATGATTCGCTTTTGAACAATATTACGAACTAAAATCGCTTTCTGATTTCTCTTATCCAGATGAACATATGAACTGTCTTTTGAAATGGCAAACATTTCATCTTTATCAATATGAGTTTTTAGATCATCCAGGGCTTTACTTATATCTAATTGATCTGCACTCCAAAGCAATTTAACGCCATATACTTCGCGAACCAGATATTTCTTAACAAGATTAGCTTTTTCGATTGTTAATTGTATTGTATCCTTTGATTGCAGCCTATTACCAAAACTCATTTTATTACTGGATCGGTCCAATATTCTGAAATGGTGATCTTTAAGGAATTCAAGAGTCTCTGAATTTCTACAGTCAGCATTAATACATCTAAAGTACTCACCGGATAAAGTTGCCTGTTGACAGAAAGTCATTTTGGCTGAACACAAAATTAAAACCAATAGAAGCTTAAGTTTCACACACAATAGATATTTCATAGTATGCTTTTGATCCAATTATAGCCATAAAAAGTTTTAATCTAAAGTTATTTGGCAAACAATGCACTTCAAATCCTCTTTAAGAATTCCCTAAGCTATTTCAATACTTCAACTTCTCATCCTTATCCCAAATTCCCCAATACGCACCAACATCGCCTTCAGCACCTACTTTCCATGATTCATCGAAAGATGAGAAATAGAAAATCTCAATATTGTCCTCTTTCGACCACTTTTGGGTGTTGATAAAATACTTCATGAAATTTTCATCGGATGGCATAGCGACTCCGAAATTGGTGCCTTGACTTGGCCATCCGGTTTCGCTAATAATCACCGGCTTTCCATTCGCAGCGCGCTTTGCTTTATTATACATTTCTTTCATGTACAATAAAGAATAGTCAATGTGACAGCCTTCCCAATACGGATAACAATTGGCGAGCACGACATCGCAAGCTGCGGTTATTCTCGGCTTTACATCAAATTCAAAATAGGCATCAACATAACCAACGGGAATTCCGGTTGGTATAGCTTGCTTCACTCGATTTATAAAATTGATTAACTCATCTTCCGTTAAATCACCGCGGAGCATCACTTCATTGCCCACTGCAGCAATGTCCACATATCCTGCTTTTGAAATTGTTATGAGGTTTTCAACTTCTTGTTGGTTGATCTTATCATCATTACCTAACCAAGCACCCACCAAGGTTTTCATGCCGAGCTCTTTCGCAATTTTTGGAATCAGTTCGTTGCCTTCGGTGCAAGAGAAGGAGCGTACCCATTGCGTATACGGCTTAATAATTTCAAGGCGCCTTCTGATTTGTTTTTCCGTAAGAATCTCACCCGGCTTTTGTCCTTCTTCATACGCACTGAAGCCAATGCCGTGCATACCTGCATTCAACACTTTTCGGAATAAGTCACGCAATGTTTCCGAGGTTAGACCTTCATACGAAACGCCCGCCAACGATAATTTCTTTTCTTCTTTTGACGACATAATTAGTTGTATTTGATTTTTTCATTTTTATTCCACAATCCCCACGCTTGACCTACATCACCTTCGTGACGCACTTTCCATGATTCGTCAAACGAGGAGAAGTAGAAGGTTTCGATGTTTTCTTGTTGTGCCCAGTTTTGAATGTTGATGAAATACCGCATCGCATTTTCTTCGGAGGGTTGCGCTTGCGCATTGGCGGTACCTTGATCGGGCCAACCGGTTTCGGCAATAATTACTTTTTTACCTTTGGCGGCTTCTTTGGTAACTGTGTACATCTGTTTCAGATATCCTGACGCTTGATCAATCACGCATCCTTCCCAGAAAGGATAACAGTTTGCGAGAATCACATCGCAGGCATCTACCAGATCAGTGTGTTCTTTAAATTGAAAGTACGCATCCACATAGCCCACCGGAATGTTGGGCAACGCTTTCTTCACTTGTTGGATATAATGAATCAATTCTTGTTTGGTTAAATCATTGCGCAGCAACACTTCATTTCCGACCACGGCCATATCCACATATCCTTTCTGTGCCAAGCTGATCAATGCCTTTATTTCTTCTTCGTTGTTCGTTTTATTACTGTCAATCCACGCACCTACCATCGTCTTCAATCCTTTTTCATGCGCTGCTTTTGGAATAAATTCATTGCCATCGGTACATGAGAAAGAGCGCACCCACTTGCTGTGTGGAGCCACGATCGCCATACGTCTTTGAATTTGTTCTTCGGACAAAATATCTCCAATATTCTGCCCTTCCATATAAGGACTGAAACAAATTCCGTGAAGTCCGCGGTTAAGTGTTTTAGTAAATAGTTGTTTGACTTCAGCAGGAGCGAGGGAGGCAAAATTTAAGTCAGTAGCTAATGCAGGTATCTTATCGAGAGAAAGGAATTTTTCTTTTTGATAATACGATGATGATTTTTTGGTTTTGGCTGCATTGCGCTCGTTCAATTGTGCGCGGATTTCATTCGCGCGTGTTTCGTCTACATCATAATCTCTCATTGCCCAGATAGCTGTTACCGTACCAAGTATAGGAATGCCAACAAAGAAAATTCGTAACCAAAACATCGTTTCATCAGTTTGAGTTGGTGCATTCGATTTAAAAGCAACCAATGAAAGAATTAAACCACTTAATAAACCTGCTACAGCCGTTCCAAACTTTACCATCCACCAATAGATAGCACCTAAACTTCCTTCTCTTCTTTTACCCGTATTTAATTCATCAATATCAATGACATCAGAAGTCATGGACATCATTAAGGTAAACAAGCTGCCAATACCAAAAGAAAATAATGGTAGTGCAAAAAGAAATAGCCAGGGTTTACCGGGAATAAAAAGTATATACAATAAAATATAGCCAAATACTGAAATGCCCTGAGAAAGTAAAAAGGCTTTCTTCTTTCCCATTACCTTTGACATTCTCGCTACAATTGGAATTACTAATAATGTAGTGATGATAGCACCTACGCTACCAAACAAAGTTGGCCACAATCCAAATCCTTCTTCATTTCCTTTGAACAAATAATACTTGATAATAAAGTAAGAAAAACCGGCTGTTGTTTGGAATGCATTAAAAATTAAAAACGTTGCAATACAAATTTTTCGGAAAGGTTTAATTTCAATTGAAGCTTTTAATCCTTCTTTGATTTCTCCAAAACTATTCAGGATTCCTTTTAAATCTATCGGGCTATAGTTTTCGTTGAGGGTAGATTTACCAGGAATAAAAAATGCGGGAATAGCCGCTAAGATGGCACAACCAATAGCAACATATATTGATAAAGTTCTTACAGCTACATCGCTTGACACAAATAACGATTTGTCTGCCATAATAACCCAAAACCAAGGAGCTATAACCCAAGCTAATTGACCAATGAGTTGAGAGGTGGCCATGATGCTGGTTCGCTCATGAAAATCATCACTCATTTCGTATCCCATGGCAACATACGGAATACTAAAGATGGTAAGACCTGAATAAAAAACTAAGGACACGACTAAGAAGTAAATAAAATTGTAAGTAACTCCATTATCAGCATACAATTGCCACATGAATGCAAAGGAGAATCCTAAAATAACTGCACCTGCTAATACATACTGTCTCCTTCTGCCCCATTTGGATTTTGTATTATCACTCACATATCCCATTATCAAATCAAACAAAGCATCATAGAACTTCGGAATAAAGTATGTTAATCCGAGTAACAATCCGCTAAAGCCTAGATTTTCTACCAATATCACGGTAAAAATTCCTAATGCTGCCGGAAACATTTGGTTGGCCAACATTCCGATGCCGAATGCAATCTTTTGACCCATCGGCACTTGATTAGTAGAGGTAGACATTAGTTTAGTTTTTAGGATGAAAATATTTTTCTATTCGTGATTTTGCATTCCGTTTATTTTGCAGGCGGAGCCATTAACTCCTCTAACAACTTTTTCTCGTCTCCGCTATAGGTTTTAACAATCGGGTTGCCAGCGCGCGTAAGGTTTTTAAACACGCCTTGGTCAACTTGTTTCCACAAAGCATATTTTGCTTCGCCATTGAGTTTAAATAATCCAAAATGATTTTCAGAACCATTCGGATTTCCTGCATCTTTCCACTGTTCGTCAAATGCTTCAAATATGAAGCAGGAGATGCCGGATGCATTCGTCCACTCGCGCATCAATTGATAAAACTTACCTTGTTTGTATTCATCGGTAGCACGCGATCCTTCGCGTCCGTAAAAACCATCTGATATGGATGCCCAACCGGTTTCGCCAATGTGAATGGGTTTATCTACACCCAGACTTTTCACATAAGAAGCAACTGCTTCGTATTGTGCCTTTGCAAAATCTTTTGCGCGGATCATCGCAGCATTTGTTTTTTCGATTTCAGAAAGCGATGCCTCCTGATTGGGAACACGCCAAAAGTCAGGATTGTAATGGGTGTTATGATAGGGATAAGTGTGCATGGAAATGTAATCCACGGCTTTGATTATTTTCTCCAGATCTTCCGTGTGATAACTTGGATCGCCACCACCCCAGGAAGTAAAATCATCGGAACAGGTGATCCACAAGTCCTTCGGCAGTTTGCCAGATGCTTTCAATGACTGAACGTGAGTGACCCATTTCAAAATAACGGAAGGTTGCACATAGTAACTAGCAGCCCAACGTATCATCGCTTCATTTCCAACAGCGAGTATTTTTACAATATCAGGATATTGATTGGTCAACGCCACAGCCCGCGCAATCTCACCTACATTCTGATCACTCTCAATGTTATGATCTGGCGCCTGATCGGTCCACGCATTTTTACAATCAATCCATGCCCCCAGCATCACATACATTTCAAAGGTGGGATCTGTTTGCTTTAGTTCGTGAATGGCTTTCAACAAGTTAGACGCGTGTGCCAATTGAACATTGTAGGTACGCACAATCTTGATTCCCATGGCGGATAAGATTTTGAGATCTTCTTGCAGTTGGGCAATGGTGGGTTGTAGTTCTCTTGATTTTTCGCGGTAGCCTTCATAACAAATGGCGAGGTAGTTGGGGTTTCCTAAAATGTCTTTTGCTGTCACTTCTTTTTGGTTAACGGGTTTATCGGATTGGTTTTTATGTTTTGGGTTGCACGAAATGCTGATTGCGAAAGCTAACCCCAGACAAATTGATTGTAAGACTGACTTTCGGATTGCTTTCATGTGTTAATAATTTTTTTTAGTGGTCACATGGAATGGCCTAATTAGCATTCCGTTGAGTGAAAATACTTTTAATGGCCATTTCATATTTGTTGTTGATTGTTTTATGAATGATAAGTCAATCCAAAGCCAAGTGGAAAAAGCGGTTGTATCGAATCATCCCAAAAATTGGGACCATACTTTCTTCCTTCATAATCTTCTACCGACTTCGGCCATGAATGCGGAAGCTTTCCTTTAAAATCATAATCACCATACAATACTTCGGCAATGCCATCGCCTTCCGAGCCGGGAAACCACGCAGCTACGAAAGCATCCACTTGTTCCAGTTGTTTCGTGACTACCAGCGGTCTTCCTGAGATTAGCACAACTACTGTTTTGATTCCCTTGGCATGGTAGGTATCAATTAATCTTTGATGTTCTTCGGTAAGCGTATGTTGATACTTGTTCATCACACCACCAATGTCTCCCATAAATTCTGCGTAAGGTGTTTCACCCACTACAATCACGGCCACATCTACATCATCAGTATTGGCAGAGCCATCCAGATCATATAAAACTTCTTGCCCTGAGAATTTTTTGAATCCATCTAATATGGTAGTTGCACCTGCATAATTTTCCGTCATACCCTGCCAGTTCACGGTCCATCCACCAGATTGCAAGCCTGAGTTATTTCCGAACTCACCGACTACTGCAATTCTTGCATCTTTCCTTAGTGGCAAAATGTTGTTCTCGTTTTTGAGCAACACGAGTGACTCTCGCACGGCTTGCCTCGCAACCGTGCGATGCGCCTGCACTCCAATCTTAGGGATAAGGGTTGCATCGGGAAAAGGATTGTCAAACAAACCAATTCTGAATTTTTGTTTCAATATTCTGCGCACTGCATCGTCAATTCTTTCTTGTGAGATGACTCCACTCCATACGCCGTTTCGCACACCTTCCACATACATGTTAAAGTCGCCTTCAACCGCCATTACAACATCCACACCGGCATTGATCACATCGTTTCCACCAAAACGAGAATACGCCTTCCAATCTGAAACAACTATTCCATCAAATTTCAATTGTCCTTTCAATACATCCGTAATCATTTTGCGATAAGCGTGCATGGGCACACCATTCAAACTATTAAATGATGCCATGACTGAACCTACGCCGGCTTCAACTGCGGCACGATAGGGTGGAAGCAATCGTTCGTACACTTCTTCCTCACTTAATGTGGTATTTCCACCTTCCACTCCAAAGTCGGTGGAACCATCGCCAATAAAGTGTTTGGCCGTTGCAATGAGTGATAGCGGTCGCCCGGGTTCACCTTGATGACCTCGAACAGAAGCTATCGTTAACGCTGTTGTGATCTCAGTGCTTTCCGAAAATGCTTCATACACCCGGCCCCATTTTTCATTGTACGGAATGGCAACACAAGGAGAAAAAACCCAATTGAATCCGGTAGCTCTGGCTTCAATTGCAGTGATGGCTGCAGCATTTTCTACCAGCTTCTCATTTCGTGCGGCACCCAAGCCAATGTTGTGCGGAAAAATGGTTGCTCCTGCATACGTATTTTGTCCATGCACAGCATCCACACCAAAGAACATGGGAATGCCTAAGCGAGTGGATAGTGCCATCTTTTGCAGTTCAATAAATTTGGCTTGCCATTCGCCGGCATCATTACCGGGCGTTGGCCCTTGTGTATGAATAATCGAGCCGATGAATTTGGTTTGGATCTCATCGATGGTGATGTCATCGAAGTGGCGCACTTGTGTCATCTGCCCGATTTTTTCATCAAGGGTCATTTGCGCAAGCAGCGATTCTACTTTCTGATTAATGACTAAGTCGGTTTTGATTTCTTTATTCATCCGTGCTACCTTAAGTTTTCTTGCTTTATATGAACAACGAGTCGAATGATCTCTCCAGTTCTTCCAAATACTTTCTGACTGAGTTTGGTGTCTAAATGCAATGTTTTAAATGTGGATACTCCATTGCTTGAAATTATTTCAAGTGTATTTTCATTCGCAAGTTTGTACACCACCGGAACCTGACAATACGTAAAACACAATGACTTTTCTTCTAAGGACAATTCGATGGTTTTGCCTTGCACATCGATATAATGAAAGGTTTGTTTTTTCTTCAGGAACTCAGACTTTTTCAACATACTCGGTTCAAAAGAAAGCTGTCCGTCTTTTACGAATACACCCAATTCTCCAAAACGTGAAATGATATCTTCTTTCACCTGGCCCGTCATGCCCGGTTGTTGTGCGCCTTTGTTGGCGGGTGTGTGCGAGTACGGATCGGTCGGAAAAGCTCCGTACAACTGAGGAGATTTATGAACACCAATTCCTTCATTGATCTCATAGTAATGCTCCACTAGCTTACCAACTAGTGTTTCACTCTCTTTATTCTGAATTGCTTTTTGACAACATTCCAACACAGCCAGTTGCAGTTTGGAAACCATGTGCCAGTAAATAGAACCTAATCCTTCATAGCCAAAAAATGTGCCCGATCTTCCGGTGAATGCTTTGTGATTAAATACGTTTTCAAATATTCGCAGCACTTCTTCTTTCGCTGAAGCCGCGGCTTCCAATTTATTCAATGCACTTTGAAGATCAGCTGCGTTTTTAAAATTTCCATTGAAGTGAAAACCTCCATTTACATCCTGTTCAATAATCTGGGTATTGCCTTCTTTTATTAACTTCGACAAGAGGCTTGAGTTGGAGACAACCGCCTTTGGCAGATTGTTCTTTTTTAAGAAGCCGGGTAAATCTTTGTTAGGGTACAACAGATAACTATACTGATCTTTTCTAAAGAGAGCACTTGACTTCAGACCATCCAAAGTGGCAAGCACTTCATTCGAATTCAAGTAACCCGAACTTAATGCAGCCACCTGTCCTTCGAGCATTTCGCTGAGATACGAAATAGAAATTTCCGCATTGCCTTCAATCGTCATCAAATTATACGAATGATATAAGTTGTCGCTTCTTTTGTTGGCGCGAATGGAATGCTCTAAGTAACTCAGGCATAGTTTCGAAAATGCAATAATGTCTTTTAGTGCCAATGTACTTCGTTGGTCGCTAAAAAATTGATTGTAAATCATTGTACGGTACTGACTGCCTGCAGAGCCCAGACCATCGAGGATCGTTTTACGATCTTTGTTCGAAATGCTGCCGGCCAATAAGTGTTTATTCGTGGCAAGTGCTTCCCGACAATTCTCAAAAAAAGTATGCAACTCATTCGAAATTGCTACTTCCTTTGTTGTGCTTCTTTCCAGAATCTCATTGAAAAATTTCAAAAATCTGCGAAGGTAGAAAAGCGTTACCATGGAAACACCGTTTCCTACCAAAGCATTGTTGGCATCATTCCATTCCGGGCGTTGCGTATTCATCCAAATGCCGCCTTCCGGAATAAAATTAGAAACCTTTGCTAATACAGTTGCCAGTATCTTTTCGATAAAGTTGACATGATGGATGACACTGTTTTTATTTTGAAGGAGCGAACTGTCAGCACCAAGCGAAGAAAAACGTTTTTCAATAGCGTGGTCGATTTGGCGATCAAAATCAATGGTGTCTTTCGGATTTCGTAGGATGTCTTCGTACGACTTTATTTTATACGGCACATTCGCGTACACAAAAACATCTTCATTAAAATAGCTGCTAAGTTTACCGGGCGCATGGCTTTCGGAGAACTCCAGAAACTTTAATAAATAGATGATTTGATGATCGCCCCAATAGCCGATGTATGACCACGGATCATCGGCTTCAATTCGCTCCCAATCAATACCATGCTTGGTAATTCGGTAAGGATTATATCCATCGAATGTGGAGGCATTTAAAAACTTGAAAATCATTCCATCAATAAAATCAGGATAGGAATGAGCCAGCGCTTCCCAGTTCTGAAAAATATCGCGCCAGTTTCCTGCGTAATCTAAAACTTTCGCACCGTTATGTTCATTGCGCGTGTTGATGGAGAATTGATTCCATGGTCTGCTGGGATCGCCATGTCGCCTGCTGAATTTGAGCGGTAAGTATTCGAAGCACAATCGTTTAAGATCAGGATCGCCTGACTGGTTTGCAAATTCTTTGAATGCAGAAAGCGCAAATTGGTTAGGGAGTTCAGCAAGAATATTCTGATGGCGTATAAAGACTTCCTGATTCGCTTTGGAGAGGTAGGTTTTTACATCCTCCTTTTCTATTTGGTAGTTGTTGTCAAACAAACCACCGCGCATGATGTTAAATAGGCTATTAAAATAATGGCGCGTATCTCTCAATCCATCCGCAGTGAGTTGTAACCCATCGGCAGCGGCATTCAGTTGAACCAGTTGTTTCGTGCCAGCCTCAACATCTTCTTTAATTCGAAAGGCCAGGTGCTTGTCTGTTTTTATAGCTTTTGAAATGGCAATGACTTGCGATGTATTCTGATTCACATCGGCTACGATCATCCATTCCTTTTTGCTTTTTGCTTCAAGCGAAATATCCGCACAAACAAAGTAGGCTCCCTTTTCAGCTTTGATGTCGATCTCTTCTGTTACGGGCAATCCCTTTCTAAATAGAGTCAGTTGCGAAGAGGAGAGGAGCCGTTTCGTATTTTCTAAACCGATGGACCAAGCAACAGTTGATTTGAGCGCTTCACTTGGTTCGGCCTTGTCGACAATGATTGCACTCAAAGCAAAGATTCCTACTCCGCTTTCCGCGTCAAGTTCATTTCTTTTGTAGGCATCTACCAAATTGCTGGTGCGGCTTTGAAGTGCGCTCCCCACACCATACGGCAAAATGTTTTGAATGCCATCGAGCACCGAGAGGTTTAGTTCTGCTGCCCCATCATTAATTAATTTGCTGGTCTTCACAAACCCATATGTGTCGCTGGTAGACCATTGATATTGAAAGGTGAGATTTAGATCGCGATTGGTTTCTTCAAAGAGGATCTTATTGCCATGTACATTTTTATACAAGTTTCGTTGCAGATTGTATAAGTTAGCGTAGTAAATGGAAAAGGGTTCCCAAATATGTAGCCTGCCCTCTTTCTGTATTCGCACAATGGTTTTGGAACCAGTAAGTTCCGCCGACTCAATAATCTTATCATCGGTATAGTAAGGAAAAAGCGCACTTTCTGAATCTTTTCGACCGGCGCTTATTCCTCCATTGCTACCTATAAATAGCCAACGATTGGAGTTACTCAAAATGCTCATGAAGAACGGACGCATCGTATCAACATTCGAAATCTGATAATGGACTTCGTTGTCGATTCGAACTTGCGTTAATCGTGTTGGCTGATCTGTTTTCACTTCTTCTAAAATGAGGTTCAGCAATCGTGATTTTTGCGATTTAAAAATAGGCCGAGTTTATAGCTCGGCCCATTTATGAAACTTGTATCGGTATGTTTTACTTTTTCGTAATGGAAACGTTATCGATATACACCACTCCATTACATGTATCAGCCCCACCGCAGACCACTTCAATCAGAAGTGAAATACCTCCTGAAACATCAGCTGCTGTAGTAAAGGTGAGTGTGTTGGAACTCCAATTACCTTGAGACAGCGTTATGGGTGTAAGTTGATGTTGAACGGCCGGATTTGAATTACTCGTTTCAGAAAACACGAATGCATTAACAATTGCTCCATCAGCCAAAGCCTGCTGTTTCACATCAAACTTCACTTCGTATTGTGTATTAGCTAAGACAGTACCTGCGCCAAATCTTTCTTGCTTAATACCCGGATTATCGAATTTACCACTCTCAATTTTTGCGGATTTCGTTCCTCCATTGTTTTCTGTACTGCTAATGGATGTAGCTCCGTTATTGTTGAAAAGCAACCAGCCTGCATCCCCTGACTCAAATCCACCATTTGTGATCAGATTGGTACCACCACCTCCACCACTGGATTTGTAGAAGTAGATGTTGTCGAGGTATATATTGAATGGTGTAGTGTTAGCGCTACCATCACCGTTAAACTGACCGTTAAAAATCATTTGTTTCACAGAGTTCCAAGTCATACCGGTAAAACTACTTTTCGGAATGTCCACACTGTTCCAAGCACCAGGAGTAAGAGGAACATTAACTTGAACTTCTGTTGGGGCCGAATCATTAATAGGGCTTACCTTAACTTGCCTATTTGTACCGGAGGCTACCCAAATATCGACATGAAGAAATTGCATTGAAGAGGCATCAACGTTGCTCGCAAGCTGCGTTCCTTGGTAAGTGAGATTGGTGTAGGCTAGTGCTAGGTTACCATTACCGGGATTAAAAGAAGTGTTGACTACCACGGGAGGATTTTGACCCCAGTTCGGAGCGTAATCGATACCTGCAAGGTTAGTGTATGTGCCTCCATAAATCGAAATTACGTCGCCTGCAGCGCGTGCCGGTGGTACAGGAGCACTGGTAGTCGGTGCTGTTGGAGGGGCGCCTGCTTTGTAGAAATAGATGTTGTCCAGATAGATGTCAAATGAAGTGGTGTTGGCCGTACCATTGCCATTAAACTGACCATCAAACTTTAATTGTTTCACAGCGTTCCATGTCATGCCAGTAAAGCTGCTAATGGGAAGATCAACACTGTTCCATGAACCTGGGGTGAGCGGAACAACAGCTAGAAATTCTCCAGCTCCAGTGCCCATATTAATGGGGCTCACTTTAACTTGCCTATCTGTGCCTGGGGCAACCCAAATATCAACATGTAGAAATTGCATCGAAGAGGCATCTACGTTGCTTGCAAGATCTGTTCCTTGATAATTGAAATTTGGGTAAGCTAGCGCAAGATTGCCATCGCCTGGATTGAATGAAGGATTAACAGACGCTAGACCGCTTTGACCCCAATCAGGATTATAATTTATACCCGCAAGGTTAGTGTATGTTCCACCATAAATCGAAATCACATCACCGGCAGCACGAGCGGGTGGTGTAGGCGCACCGGTAGTAGGCTTAGTTGGTCCACTGCCTGTGCCATAGAAAGAGAAATCATCAATGTAATAAGTAGCAGTTGTATTGGTATTCAATTGGAAGAACAGAATGATCTTGTCATACTTTCCGCTCTGGCTGCCGGCAAATGGGAATGTTAACTCTTCCCACTGATTGGTTCCTACAGTAGTAGTCTTACTTACTTCAGTGTTGATGCTATTGTTCAACTTGTCTTCCAATTTTACCAGAACACTATAACCGGTTGCGGCTGAAAATACTTTCAGTTTGAAGCCGGAGTGTGTGGTGAAGTCTAGTTTTGAATCGAGTACGATTTGGTTGTTGGCAAACAATGCACCACCGTTGCGTTCAATCTTACCCACTTTGCATGAAGTGTTAACCGCATTTTTAATATCCGGATTATTGGCATACGTATAAACGGCATCAAATGAACCAATTGCAGTGCCTGGGTCAGTTTTAAATGTAATATTTAGATCGGTAGCAGTAAGGCCTTGCGCAGCTTCTGGGGTGCAAGGTGTTTCGGTTACTTTTTGTTCGATATCGTCTACAAAGAAAGTACCGGTAGTAACAGTTGCACCACCTACAAATAAAGTGATGCGAGAATACTTAGCTGACGAGGTAAAATTGAATAAGAGGTTTTCCCAGCCAGTTCCTCCGTGACTTGCTGTAACTTCCACAGGGCCGCTCGTACCTTCTTCTAATTTTAAGAGCACGTTCACCGGTTTGGTTGAGCGCACATTCATGGCAATCGTTTTCTTGGTCGCTAAGTCAATTGGAACAGCTACATTTAAAAATATTCCTTCGAATTGTGCGCCACTGTTCGTGATCGAACCCACTTTTGTTGTTTTATTGTTCGTGCCGGACAGGCTTGGATTGTTTACGATCGCGAAACTGGCACCGTTAAAGGTGGTTACATTATAATCTACATTTATACCGTCAAATGTGATGGGTAATGAGACCTTGTCTTTAATTACAACGGTTACAGTTGCCTTCGTCTCGTTGGATGCACCTGCATTATTGAAAGCTTTCAAGGTTACTTCATACGTGCCGGCAGCATATGTTTTAACGGGCTCTTTTTCAGTGCTCGTAGTATTGTCGCCAAAAGTCCACAAAAACTTAGTAGCTCTTTCAGAGACGTTAAAAAACTGAACGGTTCCTGTGTCTTCATTTACTTTGTAGGTAAAGGCGGCAACCACTTTGGGTAGTTTTTCTGTATCATCAATACAGCCGGTCAAAAATGTGGCCATTGCAAAAAAGCCCGATAGCGTTGTGATCACCAGTGCAGCGGTAATCAACTTAGCGTAGTTTATAGATATTTTCATGTTAGTATAGATTTTCAGTTAGGTAATTATTTGTAAACTCGAACATAGTCGACCAGCATGGTTTGTGGAAAAACAGTTTCACTGTTCGGGGCCCCCACAAAGTTTCCGCCCACCGCCATATTGATCAAAATAAAGAATGGCTTATTAAAGACCCATTCGCCTTTTACATCAGCCGGGGTTATTTGATTGTATAAGACATTGTCTACATAGAAGTTCACGTATTCCGGTCCCCATTCAATTCCAAATACGTGAAATTCCGTGTCGAAGCGACCATTCTTCAGCGTGTAACTTTTTGAGATCGATTGTCCGCCTGCATAGCCAGGACCGTGAACTGTACCCAATATGGTTGTTGGAGTTTGTCCGCGCAATTCCATGATATCAATTTCACCTGCGGCCGGCCATGGGTTTGTGTCGATGTCGGCACCTAACATCCAGAAGGCAGGCCATATACCTTGTCCCCATGGCAACTTAATACGGGCTTCGAAGCGACCATACTTTTGATCGAACTTATCTTTTGTTAAAAGTCGCGCTGAGGTGTATGCAGAGCCGTTGTAGGATTCTTTCAGTGCCGAAATGATGAGGTATCCGTTTTGCACCGTTACATTTTTGGAGCGGTCGGTATAGTATTGTAACTCACTATTTCCCCAACCATTTTGCCCGGTGCCAATATTATAATTCCAAATGAGGGGGTCGGGTGCTCCCGCTGTATTGAACTCATCATTTTTAACGAGTGTATTGAAGTTCGTTACTTTTTGCGCGTCATCGCTGCATTGCATCAACGAGAAGACGCATGCAGTTATAACCAGACTTCCCAAATGCATGAGAAGTCTTTTTGTTTTCGATTGCTGATCTGTATTCATTTTCATTTTTGTCTATTTATAGAAATACATGTTGTCTACCAGTATCGTGGAAATGGTTGGTGTGTTGTTGGAGGTGCCATCCGAGGATATAAAAAATATCTGCGCCAGATTGCTTCGGTTGGTAAGTCCGGTAAAGTTTGCCAATGGAATATCGAGGCTGATCCATTGATTACTGGATAAACTTGCGCTGAGAAATTTCACATTGCCACTTTTATCGTCACCGCCACCAAATGCCCCGTTCGGTCCGAAATCGCCTAGTTCAACCGTAATGAAATCGGCAGGATCAACCGCTTCGCGTATTTGGATGTCCACATGGAAGTGGGTCATTTGCGAAATATTGATCGTCGGGTTTTTAAATTCCGTAGCAACGAAGTTCAGATTTGTATACTGAATGATGTTATCGCCATTGATATTGAGGTCTGCACCACCCAGCGTAGTTTGAAAGGGTGCAAAGAAACCATTATAGAAGTCAACAGGGACATTCGTGTACGCATTACTGAACACCGAAATCACATTCGCTGCCGGGCGATTGGGAACAGGCGCTGCGGTGAATTGTCCCAACGATTGTATCGTTAATGAACCCTTCGCTCTCACGCCTCCTAACAAAGCTGTAATTTTAGCGGTGCCAGCACCCATAACAGTTACTACACCCTTTTCATTAACGCGAGCAACATCCACATTGGAAGAAGTGAATGTAAAGTAAGAAGGAGCCACTGTTACAGTTTGGTTTTGGCCAGATGCGAGGTTGAATGTTTGGGTTAAACCTGTCAGTGTTGTGTTCACGCCAATGAAGGATGATACCACCTGATCTTCTCCGTTCATAATAGCAGGTCTTGGCTGCGCCACGGTGCCCAGTTTTTCAAACTTTAACTCATCGATCCAAAATGTATATCCGTTTCCGCTTTCAGGTCCTTCGGCATACCAGAACAGTCCTTTTTCGAAGGAGAGTAGGGAAGGATCAGGAATCGGAATCGTGTATTTGGTCCATGTAGTATTGATGCGCATGTTGGCGAGCGTTACCATGTATTTATTTTCGCCAAAATCATTTCCAAAACCAATCTCATTGATCGTTCCGGCTTGCGTTGCTTTTGCCCAAAATGTGAGCGCATCGAAATCGGATAAATCGCGACCGCCGGCATCGGGGAAAATAGCTCCGGCATACGCTCCGTCAGGATCGCCTACGTTAGGTACGTCAATTCGCATCGATGCGCTGCCGGCATAACGTGTTTCTGTATCCACCGTAAAAGCATTCAGTTTCGATCCTGCAAAAGGAAAATATTGCAAGCCGCCAACGAAGCCATCAATAAAAACTCCGGGCGTATTAGGGTACTTGGCAAATTCTACATCTTCGGATAAGTTTCGTTGACAACCCGATAAAAGAGCCAACATGAATCCTAAGAAGATTGCGAGGGTAAAGTTATTTGTTCTCATGTTTTTCATTCTTCAAATTTTTATTTCCCAACACTGATACGAACATAGGTTCTAAACTCCCATTCATTTCCATTGGGGAAACCCACCGGACTAATAATGGGTGATGTTGCAAATGGATCGGCCACATTCGGAAGATAGCGAGGAGAATACTTATCTAATGAGCGCCATGTCATTTGTACGCCAATGGATGTGGCCGGAAGAATATACCAATCTGGTTTACCAATGGTGGTAGACAAATCGGCCATTAATTGTACCGGGAACGTTAGGTTGAAATCGCGATGATAGTCAAAAGGCCCCCAATCATTGAACTTGATATGCGATGCCAGTTTTATCTTTTTGTAGATCACTCTGAAATCGCCACCAAAGCGCTCGATAGATCTCGTGTTGGGACCATTTGCTTGACCATTTCCTCCATATAAGTTGGCGATGATTCCTAATTGTGGGTTGAGTTTCGAAACAATTCGTGTGTTGATTTCCCACAAATCCAGTGCAGGCGGTGCGCCTATGGCTGCTGTTGGTACACGTCCGGTTCCCGGAAAAATAACGGCTGCATCTTGTGAAGTAGGCAAGTGACGGTAAACAAATCCAATGCTGGCTGCTAACCGCGAGTCTTCTGAACGGTCGTTGTCCCACTCATACATCCATGTGCCGGGTGTAGGGTCAAATGTCAATAACAACTCACCTGCAACCGTCTCTCTATTTGATCTGACTACAAATGGATCAACTAATATATTGCGTAGGCGTGAAGGGCCCCCGGCATTAACCGGCATCGGATCGACCAATGGCTTTTGCCACATAAAGTTTGGAGCGATCTGCCACTTGCCAATCGTATAAGTAAAGCCTGTTAATACGTTGTTTTTATTTCCGCTACCGCTGTCTTTCAATCTCCAGCCGGTGAAGGTGGTAGTATTATCGCCACCACCATTAGCCACCAATCCTTGCGAGGCAGCTTGTGCGTACCAATTAATTCTTCCGGATGTGTAGGTTAACTTAACTTTTCCACCCCAAGTATCTGTGTTTTTAATTCTATCCACATACGTCTGGTAGTTTCCTTCTTGGCCACGAGCTACTTGAAATTCTCTGCCCACCAGCGGTTGACCACCCCAGATACCACCCAACTCTATTTTCAATTTGTCGAATAGCTTTCTGGAAACTTGCAGTGTCAATCTTCTGGTTCGTGGTTGCGGAACAGCCAGTGAACTGACTGCTGCACCCGGATCATCCAAATCTTCGTGCATGATTCCCGTCACATTGATTTTACCAACGTTTCGGCTATACTTTACCAATATGGCAGGGTTAGCTCCCCACCACAACTCGCGGCCGTAAGCAATTTTTAATCCATCCAATGATTTCTTTCCGCTGACTTCAAAGCCTTGTGGAGCGAGACCATTATATATATCAATGTTGGGACCGTAGTTCGCTTCCGGATACAATCCAAAAAAATCGCCTTCATAGCCCCAATGGTAATGGCCCGTTCGATAGAAGCCATTCAGATTAAATAGTTTATGATTCCATGAATAGTCCGCCCGATACACTTGCACACGATCCAGCGAAGTTGTAACCGTGCCTGATGGCGTTACTAATGTTTGTGGACGGCCTCGGTTTTCGTAGAAAATTTCATTGATGGGGTTTTGTGCCACATTGCCCAACACGTTGAACGAAACATTCGCCCGTACATTGGATGCGGGGTTGGCTTCAATGCCCACGAAATAAGATTCCATGTGATCATACCCCAGCTTGTTGGGGTAGGTGGTTTGAGCCGGGTTTACTTTGTTAGGAGTGGTAATCAATTTTCCACCGGTTATAAAGGTGGAAAGGTCGGCTCTCATCTCACTTACACGAACTTTTGAATTTTGTTCGCCACTCAGTGCGGCTTTATCGCCTCTGGCTTTCAGAACTGCATCCATCAATTGGATGTTCGCAAAATGATTGTCTACTCCGGATAAGTTTACGCCCTCGCGATACGGATTTAAGGTATGAACTTCTTTCAAGGCATAATAGGCTGCACGTGGATATAAGGCATATAGCCCGCGCGGGTTGGTAGGGCCTTTAGCGCAAATGCCAAACCACTCTTCGTTCATGTTATTTTCTCCTTTCTGAAAATCGCGGATATAGCCACCATTGGACCATGAGGCATTGTCATCGTGAATATCTAAACCTTTGGTTTGACCGAATTTCCACCAGCCGTCACTAAACTGAAAAGTAAACCCACCAAGTGAGTTGTTCGCTTTTCCTAAGCCGGCTGCATTGGCATAAATCTCTTTCCAGTTGCCAACCATGTAGTATGCTTGCGCCTCTTGATCTTCGGCATTGTCTTGCACATTGAATGCGTCTGCGCCAAACTCGGTGAACAAGATGGGCTTGTTCAATTCATCTTTCACACGTTGAAAGGCATCTCCAAACGAAACGCCACGGTACATGTTGGTTCCAAAAATGTCAATGTCTTTGCACTCGTCTTTAATGATTTCCAGAAACAAAAGATCACCATTACACATCGCTATCGGGTGTCCTGTATCTTTTGCTTTCATGGCCAGGGTTGCCTCATTAAACAACTTATACATGGCCGTTGCACGAGCGGTTGACTTTCTATCTTTTACAGGAATGTCTTCGGTTTCCGCACCATCCCAAAAAAGGCCGTAGTTGTTTTCGTTTCCTAAAAGATAAAGGAGTAAGCCCGGTGTGTCTTTATAGTCGCTCACCATCTGAGTTACTTCTGCTAACAGCAATTGGCGCACGCGTGGGTCAGAATACTCCGTATTAGGAGCCCAAGCGCCATCAATAGTAAGGCCATAGCGGCCAAAGGAATGATTGAGCATGGTATAGATGCCATAGTTCTCATAGATGTATTTGATCCATCGGGCCGGTACACCGGTATATTGCCGGATGGTGTTTATACCCATATTTCTTAATAAGGACATTTCAGTATCCAGCGCTGCCTGAATAATGTCGTCTGGCTGATTCCATAAACTATAAGAGAAATTGGTACCAATTGGAAAGTAATCCCAATTCATCCCATTGATCATCAGTTCTTTGCCATTTACATTCAGCTTCATCCCACCTGCATCCTGCCTCACCATCACCTGACTGGGCTGGCCCAGCGCGGAGATCGAAAACAGGAGAAGGGCTACCATGTAGATATTCTTCATATTCGGTTTTTTTGGTTTAACAACATATTCAAACGATTGCTTTATTACTTTATCGAAATCGGTTGAAATTTCGACAGAACAATGTGGAACCCGAAAAAAAGTACTACATCATTTCCTTTCAACCACTACTACAAAACCTCTCCTGCATCGGTTTGAATAGCTTAAAATGAATATATTTGGTACACAACACTGCTCAAAAGGCTCATTTATGGACAAATTTCAAAAGGAGGTATTCGGAACTGCGGCAACTTGGATTTTGGTAGCAATCTGTTGCCAAGCCTTGGCACAAACGGGCAAATATCCCATTAAGAACTTTGCACCTTCCGATTACGGGGCAGGCATTCAGAACATCGATTTTGCCCAAAACAGAGATTTGAGCCTCTTTGTCGCTAACAACCTGGGGATTTTATCATTTAATGGAACTGCGTGGGGCAAGCATGCGCTAAACACAGGCAAAAAACAGCGATCGCTCGCCTTTGATGATACTTCCAACCGACTTTATGTGGGGTCTCAGGGCGAGTTTGGGTACTTCGAAGCCAACTGGCACTACGTCTCTTTAGTTGACAAAATCGAGGATCGGTTTCGCGATTTTGATGAGGTGTGGGATGTTTTATTGCATGACTCCAAGGTCTTCTTCTGCACGTTTCAGGGAATCTACATCTATGATGGGCAAACTGTGGAAGTGGTGAGGCGTCCCGGAGGGTTCAATCGTTCATTTTTGGCCGGAAGCAGGCTGTTTACTCAATCACCCACCGGCTTACTCTTTGAATTGGAAGGTAAAGAACTGAATGCTATACCCCAAAATGAACACACCAATCAGGTGGTAGCCGGAGTGGTGCGCAATGAGACTGGCAACATGGTGTTCTATAATTCAGGCCATATTGAGTTTTTGAACACACTTGGTACCAAAGAACAATACACCGAGTTGGTGGAAGTGCTGGCTGGCAAATATGTCAATCATGTCATTCAAATTTCGGATGGGCGATTGGTAATCTCCACGCAACTGGCAGGGCTCTACATCTACGACCCACTGACCCGGCAAATTGAAAATATCTCCATTACAGGTGGTTTAATGTCTAATGCATGCCTGCGGGTATTTCAAGACCATACTGGAAACCTATGGGTAGGTATGCAAAACGGCATCGCCCTGATCGATATCAAGTCTCCATTGCGATTAATCAATCAGAATATTGATCTGCAGGGAAGCGGTTATGAAGCCTATGAACTCGAAGAGGGTACGTACTATACAACGAGCAACGGAATCTATTTTCTGGCCAAAGGGAAATCCAAAAGCGAATTTCTGATAGGAACCGAAGGGCCTGCGTATGATATGCAATGGATCAACGAAAAGCTATATGCCGGACATCATACCGGTTTGTTTTTGTTGAAAGGAGGCAAAGCTTTCAGACGCGCTTATTGTGAAGGATTATGGCAGATCAAACAATTGCGTTCCAATCCTGCCTATGCTATCGCCGGTACTTACACTGGGTTACACCTTTTTCGACTCGATAATTCTGGAGAGTTGCGCGATGCACAAAAAATTCAGGGATTTAATGAATCAAGTCGCTTTTTTGAAGAAGATCGCAAAGGAAGGATTTGGGTAGGTCAATATTACAAAGGCTTGTATCTGGTTACACTCAACGACTCGTTGCGTGATGCCAGTGTGATGAAAGTATCGGACCAGTATACCCTGCCCATTCAAAAATACATTTTCCTCAGTCGAATCGATGACCAACTCTATATCTGTTCTGCCAAGGGTATTTTTAAGTTAGATCAGTCGACAGACAAAATCGTTGAAGAAGATGTTTTTTCGAAGGTGGTTGGGAAAAATTGGGTATATCAACTGGTGCAAGACCGACAGAAAAATGTGTATGTGTATTCCGAAAATCTGGTGGGCTTTTTCAAGAAGGTAAGCACTGAAAATTATGTGTATGTTCCATCATCGCTATTTCAATTGCGTCAGTCGTTTAACAATGACTTGCTCAGTGTTTCGCGAAATGTGCGCGAAGGTGTGTTGTTCAATGCCAATGAAGGGTTCATTCAATACACCCCCGATTTGGAAGAAGCAGTGCCCCCCACCAATCAGCCTTTGCTCAATCGGGTAGTAAATGTGGCCGAAGACAGTGTGCTGTATGCCCGAATGCCCTTTCAGGCTCGTACGGAAAAAACAGATCCGATTCGCATTACGGAGGGTACGCGCGTCTTACAATTTATCGTTGAATCCTTCAAATTCAAAGACGTCAGTAATCAACAATTCAGGTATTATTTGAGCGGCTTTGATGAAGGCTATGGAGATTGGAGTGCCGCCAGCATTAAAGAATATACCAACCTAAAAGTGGGTAGCTATCAATTTCATGTTCAAACCTTTAACTCGCGGGGAGAAATAGTAACCAGTCAGCCGTTGTTAGTTGAGGTATCGCCATCCTTTTACAAAAGCCCATTGGCGCGCGTGATTTACTTTTTGATGGCTCTTTGGGTACTCTATTATTTCTACCGCTTTCAACGGCAATACTACCGGGCCAAGCAGGTAAGGATGGAGCAAGCGAAACAAAAAGAACTCGCCCAAAAGCAAAAAGAGCTTCAGGAATTAAAGGAAGAACAGATCAAAAGCGAGCTAAGTCATGTCAACAATCTTCTGGCGGCATCTACGATGAACCTGGTTGTGAAAAATGAGTTCATGGAAACCATTAAAGAAGAAATCCGGCAAGTAAAGCTTACAGACAAGGTAGAAGACAAGCAGCGGGCGCTGGAACGAATCATTAAGGAAATTGATACTACGCTGAAAGTGCAAGAGGACTGGAAACAATTTGAGCATCATTTCGATCGGGTTCACGGCGATTTTCTTAAACGCCTGACCCAAGAGTTCACCGACCTTACGCCCGGTGAACAAAAATTATGTGCTTTCTTACGTCTTAAAATGGATTCCAAAGAGATTGCTAATCTAATGGCTATCTCACTTCGGGGCGTAGAAATAACACGTTATCGCTTGCGTAAAAAGTTTAAACTCGAAACACACCAAAATTTATCGAAGTTTATTTTGGAGTATTGATCCGTATTTTTTTAGTTGGGTGATTGATTAGCGGTGTCCAACCAAATTTCTCATTGTTTTATCGTTCAATGATTTCTGTTTCTACATCCGTAAAATTATTTGCTGAATTGGAATCTAGGAAACTACCGCTCGTGCTACTATTTTAAGCTTACTCAGAGATTGAACTGCTTTCTCCTGAAGCACCTTTTCCTTTGGCGTCAGAGGCCTCTCGACTCTTTCATTCTTTAAGTCATTATAAGAGCTGTATAGTTTCAAAAAAGTCATCTGCAAATATAGTATTGACACACCTGATAATCAAACCCCGAGTTCATCAATGTTACATGCTTGGAGTGGAAGCCTTTATTGGAAGACAACCGCTACAAAAACATCATCGAGTGCGAAGTTTTACGAATTGAATGATAGAAATGGGCGTTTTTGATACGCCATGAAAGTTGAGTAGTTGGTGATCGTGTTGGTGAAGAACACCAACAAGGGCGAGTTTACCACCGTACTTGGGGCAGCGACACTCTTTGGCGGGCTTTGGAAGTGGGAGGGAAGTGTGACCTGCACAATGTGTGTTGCTGCTATTGACAATTTTTGATTGTAGGATTAGGGACCCTATACTCAATAAACAAATGCTTATTAAAATATCTTGGAATTCTTTGAGCAATTAATGCGTCAAGTTTATGCCCCCTCATTCTTAATTGTTTACCTGGATTACCTCTAAAATTATATGGATCAGTAATAAAGAGAAGCTTTATCTCCTCATAATTATAAGCGGGATCATGAAAGAAATTTCCAAATCTACCAGACATAAAATCGTCAAGACATGTAATAAATTTATCTTTAACATTCTCAACAGTGAATCCTTCCGGGCCATTCACATCCTTAAGTTCAATAATAAATATTCTATAATTGTTATCAGCGCACTTCAAAATAACCAAACAATCAGGGCTTGGGCTCGGGTTGGGAACCTCAGAGTTATAATATCGATCAACTTTAATTATTAACAGATTATCAGTGGATATTGTCTTGTCTATTTCTGCACTAATTCCATTCTCACTACAACTGACATCTATATACTGGGCGATCAATGGGTCACTGCGCAAAAGTTGTAGAAGCATTTTTATTTAATTTTTCGTAGATGTTAATTCGCTCTTCATAAAGTTGCTCTGCTATATCAGCAAAATTTTGATCTTCAATTCCTTCATTATCAGGTTTCATAGCTAGCTTATCAACTATACTTCCTTCTGGCGTCATCCTCATTAAGTATGAGCCTACATTATTGTGGTCAATTGTTGAATCTAAAATCAAATTGCTTAGCTTATTAAACATGTAATTACTGTGAGAAGTTACTATAATTTTAATATTACTCTTAACTAGCTTACAGAACAACTCAGTCAGTTTAACTTGTATAGTAGGGTGCAAGTGAGCCTCAGGTTCTTCAATAAATAATACATTAAATGGTTTTCGCCCTCTAGTCTCATGGATAAGGTAAGGACTGTCAACTTCACTAGTAATTATGTATTTTAGGTATGCTACGATTGGAGCAATTTCTGAAATCATTGAAGATGTGAAAGATAGATCCAATTCAACATCGATTTCGGCCGGTGAGAATACAATTTTCTTAGTCTCTTTATTGAAGAGGACTTCACCTTTTAAAACATCCTTTTCAATTTCCTTAATTATATCACTAAACTCTTTTGTCTTGCGATTGCTAATATTAGCCAGATACAAGAAATAATCAGAAACTGGCTCTGAAATATTAGGCAATTCGATTTTTGTTGAGAGGAAACTGCGACTTTTTGATAACTCTGCAATAACAGCACTAAAAGTGCTTAGTGCCTGATAAAGGCCAGATCGGGAGGCTGGAAGGAAATAAATCTTATTTGCAACTTGTGTTATTTCTTTTCTTATGCCATTATAAAGTTTTCCGAATAGAATGTCGAATAGTGACAGACTCCTACTTCTATCGTCCTTTGCTTTAACATTAAAATAAACTGTTATTTTATCTTTTGCTATGTTTATTCGTCTATTGGTATGAATCTTTCTTACTACGACTGGAATATTAACTTTAAGAGATTCTATGAGTAAGGCATTATCTTTTGATGTCAGAGAAAAGCTAAAATCTTCAAAAAAGAGCCCAATAGAAAATCGTTCATCGCAATATTTATTTGATAAGTTTTCTATTGAAGAAAAAGAATTTTTAAATGATTTTTCCAGTTCCTCAACAAGTGCCTGATTGAGAATTGTCTTGAATAGTTTTTCAACTTCATTTGTAATGTCAATTTCTTCCTCATCTGAGGATTTTATTTTAGCTATCAATTTCTCTTGAATGCCATCTATCTGAGCAATAAGAGCACGATCACCATGAAGTAAGGTATTGGGTTCGAATTCATAACCACCATACGTTCTAAGGTTCCTTCGCAGATAGTAATAATCAAATTCAATCGGGTTTGTTCGGATCTTTGTAAGATTTTTTAAGATTAGGTAAATCGCGGTTATGGCATATGACTTGCCAATATTATTTTGACCAAAAATGATATTGAAACCCTTTGACAAGTCAAAATCAAAACTAGAAATGGGTCCAAGATTCTTTATCTCAATTTTCATTAGATGCTGTGCTGTTTAAATCTTTCAGATATTCAATTTAGTTCCAAAGCCTTAAACTGGGATGGTTTAATCAGTCAATATTAGCAAAATTAACTGGTTAATGTGGGCTAAATATAGGGTTAGTGCGTAGGCAGGGAGCAAGGAAGCATCTTTGGCTCGATTTCTCTCCTACAAATACTAAAAAAAGAGGCTTTCTCAAAAGTCAATTTTTTGAAAATCAGCCTCGAATTTAAGGTGAAAACGAAGAAAAAAATGGAGAAGCTGCTCTTTTAAGACAGCCTCTATGAAACTCAGCTGATAGAACACCCTACTTCCTTCAACTATCTTTCCCCCCTTCCCCCAAAAAAAATCACCCTTATTCCAGCTAGGTCTCTCGCGTGTTTGGGCAACCGAATTGCTGATCAGGAAGTTTAGCTGAACTTAATTTCGCTAGGCTTCAAAACCAAAGTTTTTGGTGATCTCATCGGAAGTACGGAAGTAAGTTTGCAGAAGCGAGGCTACACCCAATGCATTATCGTCCGCTCCGTGGTAGATAGAATCAGGTTGCGCAAGTAATTGCAACTGGCGCGCGAGCGAAACCTGCATGAATTTATTCTTTCCTTTTAGCCACTTAGTTTACCTGCTGAAACAATGCCTCGCTCATCAGCGAGGGCGGCATGTTTCCAATTTTCAACAAGCGATCGTGAAAGTTTTTCAATGTAAACTGGTCGCCCATTTTCGCTTTGAACTGCTCACGCATTTTTAAAATTTCCATCATGCCGGTGAAGTAGCCAATGAAATACCCCGGCGAAGCAGTCGAAGAATCTACTTCCAGTTGCGCAGCCCAGCGCAGAAATCCAACCCGGTCGGTCATGAGACTGATTGCCTCTTCGTACGAAAGTTTGCCGGTGTGCATTCCCACATCGTAGATCACACGCGCATTTCTCCACAGACGCAATTGAAGTTGGCGAAGATGAATTCGTTCATTTGGAAAAAAGCCGGTCTCCTGCATAAGTTGCTCATTGTACAAACCCCAGCCTTCCGAAAAGAACGAAATGCCATTCTGCCTGCGCAGCTTCCGTGCATGATGGAGTTGATACAATCCTTGTACATGATGGCCGCCATACGTTTCATGTGGAGCGGTGACGATGATCACACCCCAGTCGTGTTCGGTCAGATATTCTTGCTTACGCTTGGCGTCCCATTGCTCTTCATAGGGATTGATCATCCACTCGGAAGTGAAGATGCTGTCCTGATCTTTTGCCCGTGCGCTGGAAAAGTTTCCGTAGTACGAAGTCTTGCGAAGGTATTCGGCCCGTGGCACCACGTTTACGCGCTCCTTCCACGGAATAGTAATCAGGTCGTGTTTGCGAATGTGCTCACCCGCTTTGTCCACCCACTCCTGATGGGCTTCAATCATTTTAGTAGGCACGGGCCCATCTGATTTTATTTCCAATGCCAATTGTTGCCATGTTTTACTCGCATCTATTTTTTTCGCCAATTGCTCTAATTCTGAAATCGTTTGGTTGAACATCTTCCACCCATATTCATAGAGGCTATCGCTGGAATAAGATATGAGGTATTGCCCACGCAGCATTTGATTGTACGTTTCGTGACCGATGGCAAAATCACCTTTGGGTTTTTGTGGCAGTTCATTTTTGACAAAGTGAATAAATTTTTCTAATGCCTGCCGTGCGGTCGTTGAAAGTTTAAGAATAGCGGCTTCTTCGGTGCCCGCCTGTTTGGCAAACGCCGGTATTTCTTTGTCGAATAAGGAATATCCGTTTTCGGCCATGAACAATCCTAATTCCTGAAAGCGTGGCACGTACGTATCCAGCAACTGCATTCCGTTTTCTAATTGTGTGGGCGCAATCGTCAGTCGTTTTTTAACCTGCTCTATCTTGGAAGCCAAATCACTCGGTTGGTTAATGACATCGGAGATGCCGGTGAAGGTCATGAACAGACGCGGATCGCGTTTCCATGCCTGAATTTTTTCTTGTTCCACCTCGCGCCCCACGAGAATGCTTTGTGCGAACTTCCAATCGATTAAGTCATCGCCTTTCAATTGAGTGGTATCGATGGAGCGAAGGTCTGTCAACTGCGCTTTGGTGTGCGCAAGAGCAGCATCTAACGAGGCTTTGCTGAGATTGTCATCGGGCTTTTTTCTGCCACGGCCCGGCGAACTCGAAAATTTATCTAAGAACTGTGCCAGTTCGCTGGAAGCGGTGGATGGTTTTTTCTCTGTAGGTGCCTGACAAGCTACCATCAGCAAAACAAGAAGTAGGGATTTATACATGTTCATGATCATTTATTTTAATAGCACCTCTAAAAACTTCTTTTTTTATCACCTCATCCCTTTCCCTTCTCCACATAGAGAAGGGTGAAATTGAGTTTTTAGAGGTGCCGATAAGTAACAACGGCCTGGTTCTGCTGTTGAGATTGCAACCTCAACAAGTCTTTTTTGAAAGTACAGATTATTATTTGCAAAACAAGGTGATTAGTGGTTTGCGGATCTGACCAAGATGTATCCGGTTTTTTTGTGTTGTGGCGACTGCCGGGTGAGGTCTTTCAACTATTTGTAAAAAATATTCATCTCGGTTATGGAATTGGGAGGGGCGGTGCATCTCAACTTCAAATAAAAGCCAAACCTTATGAAAAAATCAATTACTCTTTCACTCCCGCAATCGTGCGCTGAGCAATGGAGCAACTTTACACCAACTACCCAGGGTGGCTGGTGCGGCTCATGTAAAAAAGAGGTGGTGGACTTCACAACCATGACGGACGAAGAAGTCATCCACTACTTTAGTAAAACCACCACCAACACCTGCGAATGAGTTTAACACATCTGCGTGGAGACAAGCTTTGCCTCCGTCAGCAACTTTTCTGACCGGAACGGTTACTGCAGCAGAAGAAGGAACGCCCTTGGCAGGTGTGAACATTGTGCTGAAAGGAACCACCGTGGGTACTATCACCGATGAACATGGAAAATTCAAATTTGAACGTGAGTTGAAGGAGGGCGATGTGCTGATCTTTACGTTCGTGGGCTATGAAAAGTATGAGTACACTGTTTCTTCTTCACTTACACCGGCGCTGAATGTAGTAATGAAAATGGATTACAATCTGATGATCTTAGGTGAGGTGATAGCGGGGCAGGTGTATGTAGAGCCACAGCCTACCGGTTTTCAAAAGTGGTGGAACAAGGTCAAGAATATTTTTTAATGAAGCACGTGTGCAGTTGTACAAACGTGCCGATAGTGTGGCTGCAACTTACTACAATCATTCGCTTTCAGACATGCGTAGTTTGGCACAAAAGCTTACGCAACCATTGCCTACGCAGCATGAAAAATACCGCGCTATTTTTCGCTGGGTGTGCGACAACATTCGCAGCGACTATCAATTGAATGGGAAGGTAAAACAAATACGACAGCGCTATCAAACCGACAAGGCATCACTCGCCGTGTGGAATCGAAAACTCAATGAAGAACTCATCACGCGACTTCGAGAAAAACGCAGTACGGTTTGCACGGGTTATGCCTATCTCGTGTGGATACTGGCGCAACATGCCGGACTCACTTGTCAAATAGTGAATGGGTATGCGCGCACCAGCCTGGTGAACCTGGGAGGCGAAGGCACCCCCAATCACAATTGGAATGCGGTGCAGTTGGAAGGAGTATGGTATCTCAGCGATGCCACATGGGCGGATGGTCAGGTGCTTGGCGCAGATGGCTGGCAATCTCATTTCAATGAATCGTATTTTCTGGTGAAGCCTGCTTCATTTATTTATAGTCATTTTCCATTGGATACGTCTGAATTATATCTTTTTCATAAACCCCGGTTATCCGATTTTTTGCAAGCACCACTGGTGTATGCAGCCAGCTACGATTTTGGGTTGCACGCAAAAACGCCTGCTGATTTTTACTTCATCGTTCGAAAAGGCGATCCGGTTTCTTTTGTCGTACAGCAGGAGCAGGGCAATTCTTTTCATAAGCTCGCCTTACAAGTAAACGAGGCTGAGGTAGTGCAGTTGCAATGCACGCGCGAAAACAGAAGAGACACCACCTATCAACTTACGCACACATTCACCTCACGCGGTCTTACAGCCGTGCATGTAGTGGCCGACGGCCGGCCGGTGTACAGTTATCGTGTGCATGTGAAGTAATGCTATCGTAATGATGATTCGTACTCACTTCAATTGTGCATTACTTGACTTGAAGTGCTTGTTTCATTACATTGAAACATATTTCCAATCTGTGGAGTATTTAAAGCAGAGGGGTAGCAAAATCAATTCATTCGTATGATAACAAGAGACCAACAGTTAGTGTATTGCCGCGTTTGCAAGAATCAAAAGTTTGATTTACAACAAGGTATTATTTGTGGATTAACCGGACGACATGCCGATTTTGAGGGAACATGTCCCTCATTTGTTGGTGAAGCACCACAGCCCCAGCCTGAAGAACTTTTGTTTGATGATGAGGTGGTTGATTATAAACTGGCGAGTCAGGGCAAACGTTTTGCCAATTATCTATTGGATACCGTGTTTGTTATAATTACCAGTGTTGTCATGGGAGGAGTTTTAGGAATCTTCCTCGGCCTTTTTGCGCCGGATTTACTTCCCTATTTCGAAGAAGACCATAAATGGCTGAACTATCTGTTGGGCTTTTTGTCTGGAATGATTTACTACACACTATTCGAATTTCTGGCCGGCAGAACGGTGGCAAAGTTTATCACCAATACCAAAGTTGTTACTTTGAAAGGTAAAAAACCTGAATTTGAAACGATACTGATTCGATCATTGTGTCGCTATATTCCATTTGAGCAATTCTCTTTTCTGGGCTCTGACGGCACAGGCCTGCATGATTCCATATCAAAAACAAAAGTGGTTGAACTGCCATCGAATCGATAGGTTGAATGCATCGTATTCAATTTTAAACTACACATGACTCTTCTACGAATTGGGTGGATTTGGCTTTTTCTGGCAACTCCGGCATACAGCCAGTTTTTTGAAGGTAAGATTGTGTATGAAAACAAGTACACCAGTAAACAATCCGGTTTTTCAGATAGTCAATGGGTATACATGATGGGTAGCTCGCAGGAATATTTCATTAAAGGAGGAAACTATAAATCGTTATCCAACGGGGCTCTTATCGCTTGGCAGCTCTATATCAATGCAGACAACAAACTCTATCACAAGTCGCCCAATAATGAGCTAATACTTTGGAATGATGGAGCCGTTAATCCCGATAAGGTCATTCAATCGGAATTGAAAAAAAATGTGATTCAGATTGCGGGCTACTCATGCGATGAGTTAATTCTGACGTGCAAGTCGGGGGTACAGAAATATTATTTCAGTCCTCAACTGAAGGTAAAAGCAGCTCGCTACAAAAAACATAAATATGGAAACTGGAGTGAATACATAGCGAGAGCGAAGGCACTTCCATTGAAAATCATCATTGAAAATTCTCAATTCACACTCGTTAGTGTGGCGGTTGAAGTTCAAGCGATGAAACTGGAGGATCAACTATTTCAATTGCCTTCCGGTAGTAAAACAGAGCGAAGTCCCTATTGAAAGAGAGCACATGGAAAAACTTTTACGGTACACCACACACGATCGTCAGAAAATTTCCATCGAAGATTGGTTACAAGAAAAGCCTTCGTTCCTGCAAGCAGAAGCCATGCGGTGGTATCAGGAAATAGAAGCGATCGGACCGGAGGTGGAAATGATCTTTCATGATGATCACCTATTGGATGTGTTGAAGATGCCCCCTTCGTCGAGTTGCAAGTGTACAGCGCCCACATCAATCTTGGATTTTATTACGGTGCCTTTTTCTATGATGAAAACCAAAAGTTGCAGGGCACAGGTAAACGCATGCGACATATTAAGATCAAACCAGACTCAAGCCCGGACGAAAAAACCATTCGAACTTTTTTGAAAACGGCCTACCTCGATATTCAAAAGCGATTGCGTGAAGTGTAATCATAACGGCACCTCTAAAAGCTCAATTTGATCTTTCTCACTTTGGAGAAGGGAAAGGGTTGAGGTAACAAAAAGAAGGTTTTTAGAGGTACCCATCATCTTAAAAAAAGCAAAACACAAATCCCCATGCTAGCGATTCAAATGAAAAGCCTAACACAGCCACTCCGGCGAGTACAAATGCTCCTCTTGTTTGTCGTATTTTTTTTAGGTACCGCTGGCAGCTTCGCACAAATACGTGGCATCATAACTGATAGCAAAAACGGAAAGCCATTGGAAGGTGTGCAGGTATTTATCAACCAATCAGCCATCGGCACGCTCTCAGATAAAGGAGGAGCCTTTCAATTGACGGATGATTTGCCACTTGGCTACATTGATTTGATTTTGTTTAAGAAAGGGTATCGATTATTTCAATCATCGTTGCGAATTGAGTCGAGCCGCTTGTACAACCTCAATCTGTCAATAGATAGATTGGCATCCAAGGAAACAGAATACCTATCACCTGAACAACTGAGTGCCATAGAATCGACCAGCCTGAAGAGTTTACCTAACAACCAATACAAATTGATCTTCAATGATCAGGCGCGTGGCAACCGAGGAAAAACACAGATTGAGTTACCCTTTTCGGTAGAAAATAATTTTCTGGGCTATCGACTTACCATCTACGCCAACCCACTTACCTGGAAAGGTTCGTTCAACGTACCTGTTCGTTTTGAGTATTTGGCTACCAACGGATTCGATGCCGTGCGCGAACGCGAACTCAATCGAAAGAACAGTTACAAAGGATCTTTACGGCATTTTTTGTTGTCGCTGAGTAATCACCGATCCACCGAGCAAGGGTATACCGTTACTTTGAAAGATGGACAATCCATTCACCCCGATTCACTGCTGGAAGCATCCAGCATTCCCAGGTACTTTCGCTTGCGTGCCATCGATCAGCTTCATATCCGCTGGACCAACGCAGCGACTACTCAACACACGGTATTGAAACTGACTGGTCCGATTGATTACAGCGCCACCGGTCGGGTACTAAACGCGAAAAGCATGCACATAGAAGGAGGGATGGCGTTGGCCGACCTGGGTTCCAGTTTGCCCATCGAATACAAAGAGCTCGAAGATTTGGACGGCGAATTGACGGCCGCCATCGGCAGCATCTACGAAAGCGTATACGTACACACCGACAAACCCTACTATTATCCCGGCGAACCCATCTGGTTCAAAGCGTATATGAATTATTTTGCTCCTGATTTGCGAAATTCCATCAGCAAGACTTTGTATGTAGAGTTGATTCATCCTTCCAAGAAAATTGTCTTGCGCAAGCAACTGGCGTTGGACAGTGGGTTTACCTCCAACGATTTTATTCTTCCTGATACGTTGACGGCTGGTGTCTATTTTTTGCGGTCGTACACACATTCCATGCGCAACTTTGGAGAAGACAATTTGTTCGTAAAACAAATACCCATCTTATCGCCTCTTGACAAGGTTGATCATGCGCTGGCACGCAAACCTGTTTCCGACCATTCAAATTACGTAACGGTTACATCGGACAAATCGAGTTACAAAACCAGAGAGCGCATAAAACTGAGTGTGCAAACAAAAGATGACAAAGGTCTTCCTGTGAACGCTCACTTGTCCATTTCGGTAACTGATGCAGCACAAGTTATTGATGTGCCTGTGCGTGATTCCATCGAACGACTTTTTCCAGTTCAGGCCAAGCGGATTAATCAACTCAAACGGATTACATTCCCTGTAGAAACAGGCGTTTCACTATCCGGGTATTTCCTGAACGACAAAGGGAAGAAAGAAAAAACAGGATTCGATGTCATCCAATGGACAAAGCAAGCGCCCCAAAACGGAGTCACCGATGATCAGGGTGATTTTTGGTTAACCGGATTTAATTTTTATGACTCAGCCAGTTTTCTTTTCAAGTCAGAAAAAGCAAAGAATAGTCCGTATGGAAAGTTTCAATTACAAACAGCACCTGTACCCGTGCATGCGTTACCGGTTACTTCCGAACTACCAATCATTCACGTGGGCTCTGTTCAACGGATTGTATCGGAGTTTGAAGTGCCGAAGGGAGATAGCCTGTTAAATATAGTACAGGTAAAGGGAAAGAAAATCGAAGAACGACCCCAAAATGATCGTGCCAACAGAACCTATGGCAAGGGAGATTATGTGCTCTCGGGTAAAAACATTAATCCGGTGTATACCAACTTACTCTATTCCATTGCAGGTAAAGTGCCGGGATTGATTGTGGATGTTGCGGGTGAAAAAGTTTTTTTTAGACGAGCAGCGGGTCTCACATACAGCAATGATACTGGCCCTATGGTTACCATTAACGATGTGCCTATGTTTTCGGGCACAGATTCAGAAGGGAATTCTTCGAATGCAGGCGCTCTGCTGGCTATGATTGATCCGGCTACTGTAGAGTCGATCGAGTTCACCAGTCGCATCAATGTGTTGTATGGTTCACAAGGAGCTCAGGGGGTCATTGCCATCTACACCAAACAAGGGGTTTCAGATCGCGTGGTGCCGGCCAATTTTCAGCAGATGATGGTACCCGGCTACAATCGTGCGCGCTTGTTGCTTTTCCCGGATTATTCATCGGCGACTGAAGAGTCTAAACCGGATTACCGTTCAACGGTGTACTGGAAACCGAACCTGATTACAAAAAGCAAAGACGGCACCACGGAAGTTTCTTTTTTCTCGGCCGATCTTCCAGGAATTTATCATGTGGTGATTGAAGGCGTAACCAGCGAAAATCGACCGGTGCGCACAGATTATTATTTTGAGATTGAGAGCCGCTGATTTGGGACGGTAGCTGAAAAATAAACGGATCGTTATGGGGCAAAGTGATTTTGGGCGCGAAGGGCTAATCACTGAACGAAATGTGATGGCCTTTATGTTCGCCGGTGCATTGGCACATACGGCCAGTTTTTATCTGGAGGCTGTCACGCTTCGCCATAGTCTTTGGTTGTGGGGTTCGATAGTGGTGCCATCGATTTTTGCGTATGCCTTTTTTTTTCGCGATGTAAAGCCGATTTCAAAATATGAAGTACGAATTTCAACTTATGTTAAAGTAGTGGTTATTCATTTGTGTTTGTTTATCGGTATCTGTGGAATGGCGGGTGGATACATCAACGCACTTGTTTTGGGAATCAATTACTATGGGCGAAGCGATTCAGTTCATGTCATCCGATTTCGCGTGGTCGAAATAAGGCATGTATCGCACAAAGGAAGATTCGAGCAACTTTTGGTGGTCATTACCAACGGTACCCTTACCAAAGAAATCCATCTTCCGCTAAAGGATGAGGAGCAACTTAAAAAATATCTGTACCTCGACCGGCATTGCGCAGAAGGATTATTCGGCTGGGACTTGATGGACGAGCTACCGGTTTAGCTTCCCTCGCTTTTCGATACAAACTTACTGATGAGGATACCCACCAGCACCACTGAATAAAACTGACCGGTGATGCCAATGAAACTGGCGATCAATTTAGTGTAATGTGCTTGTGGCGTAATGTCGCCAAAGCCAATGCTGGTGATGGTAACAGAGCTGAAATATAAAAGATCGACAAACGTACTCGCGGGGTCTACTGTCGATACGCCATTAAAACTCTGCGGATTTTGATAGAAGAAGAACTGCAACAGGAATGTGCTGATTTCAATCAGTAAAAAATAGCCGCAGGCAGAAGCTGAAATAATATCGGCATTGATGTAACTGGGCTTGATTAAAAAGCGCAACACCTCCCATAAAATGAACATGAAGAATACCACATACGCCACATTTAAAAATTGAAAGTAGCCGGGTACTTTACCAAAAAAAGGCAAGCCAATGGGAAGCGTCAGCACTATCAAAAACAATAAATTTCGGATGATATTCTTCCATTTGCCTTTCCCCACAAAAACACCCACACTCGCAATTCCCAATAACAACATGTTGATGGGCCACACGATGGTGGTGTAAAAGTGTAAGTCGCGGAGAAAAATGCCAATAAACAAATGCTGAATGAGTGCGATCAGCAAAAATTCGTACTTGCGTTTGTGGAGAATGTGTAGAAACGTCATACAACGAATATACTAAACGGCACCTCTAAAAACCATCTTTTTTTCACCTCAACCCTTTCCCTACTTCACAGAGAGAAGGGTGAAATTGAGTTTTTAGAGATGCCCTAAAGAATCAGATCGGTGAAGCCTGCCAATGCAGCACCGGCAATAATCACCCACGAAATTCCATCTTTAAATTCATTTTTGGGATGCCACAAAAAGAGAACATGCAAACCCAGATGTACGATCATAAAAACATCCATGCCGTTTCGAAAGGAAGCTACCGAAGTTGGATGCGTTAGCTGCATAAATATCCAACTGAAGAGGGGGATGTGTGCCAACAGAAAAATGCGGAAGCCCCACCAATCGTTCAACAGCGACAAGCCGGGAAAAATGCGCCACTCGTGGCAGCGGATCGCGTCCATCTCGTGTATGACGAGCAACGAGAGTCCAAGGTAAAAAGCAAAATCGATCATATATGATTACGTGTTTTGAAAATGCAATTCAAAAGCATTGTTAGAATAGCCGGGGGGGAACGATCCGTTCAGCACAACATGAGCCGTTACGCTGCCGATCGCATCGGAACACATGGCTGAGTAGCCATTGCAACCTCCGGCCACAAACCAACCGCGTATGCCGGTTTCTCCAATGTACG